>Ga0082335_1000615_pt1 | contig 86568 bp, 86 predicted proteins | sample Subgrocontami58m_FD_72375 | JGI IMG/M metagenome (GOLD analysis project Ga0082335, IMG submission 72375) | Subsurface groundwater microbial communities from S. Glens Falls, New York, USA - GMW37 contaminated, 5.8 m (SPADES assembly) (version 2) ...
GCGACGTTCGGGCGGAAGAGCGCAGTGACCGGGCTGCGGCTCGCGCCGCTAGGCCGCCCGCATCAGATGCGCCGTCCGACGACAAAACACGCACTTGTGAAAAAGAGGTGGTGGATTGTGGTGCGCCTTTCCTCTTGACCCGTCTCAATCCCCGTGATACTCCTCAGCGACTGATGCTTTTTGCGGTTGGTTGCAAAGGAGGGCAGATGGCAAGGATCGCTGTATTGTCAGGAGATGGGGTTGGTCCAGAGGTGATCCGGGAGGCGATGAAGGTCCTGAAGATGGCTGGAACCCGTTTCGGTATTCCCCTGGAGTTCGAGGAGGGGATTGTCGGGGGGGCCGCTATCGATCGGGAAGGAACGCCGCTTCCGCCGGAAACGTGGAACTTGTGCAGAGCGAGCGATGCCATCCTGTTCGGGGCGGTCGGCGGCCCTAAGTGGGACGACCTGCCAGTGGATCGCAGGCCGGAGCGGGGCCTGCTCACACTCCGAAAGGAACTCCAGCTCTATGCCAATCTCCGACCCGTCAAGCTATTCCCCTCTCTGATTGATGCCTCGCCACTGAAGCGTGAGATCATCGAGGGAGTCGATCTGATGGTGCTGCGCGAGCTGACCGGCGGCCTCTACTTCGGTGAACCGAAGGGGATCGGTCCCCTTCCCAATGGCCAAGGGGAACGAGCTGTAGACACCCTCATCTACACGACGCCGGAGATCGAGCGGATCGCCAGGATCGGATTCCAGATCGCCGCGCAGCGCCGGAAGCGGCTGACTTCCGTCGATAAGGTCAATGTGCTGGCCAGCTCCCAGCTCTGGCGGCGTGTCGTCACCGAGACGGCCAAGGAGTTTCCGGGCATCGAGCTGGACCACATGCTGGTGGACAACTGCTCGATGCAGCTCATCCGCGATCCCCGCCAGTTTGACGTGCTGCTCACCGAGAACACCTTCGGAGACATCCTGAGCGACGAGGCCGCCATGCTCGCCGGCTCTATCGGGATGCTCCCCTCAGCCAGCCTGGGTAACGGACCAGGCCTGTACGAGCCGACCCATGGCTCCGCCCCAGACATCGCAGGGCGGAACACAGTCAACCCTCTTGCCACTATCTTGTCCGCCGCGATGCTCCTCCGTTATTCACTCCATCACGAGTTAGCAGCGGCCGCTATCGAGGCTGCGGTAAGCCGGGTGCTTGAGGCAGGGTACCGAACGCCCGATATCTGGCAACCTGGCCCCGCGGTACTCGTCGGCACGGCGCACATGGGTGACCTTGTGGTCGAGAGTATTGCGAAAGGCTAAGCATGCCTGGAATGGGTGTTGTCACGATCGAAGCGTAGGAGGAGGTGTGAAGACGTCGCGGGACAGACGCTGTGTCACTGTCCGTTAAAGCAATGACGATCGAATACGGCGGCGGATCAGATACCAGACGACAAAGACGTTGATCGCGAGCGCAACGCCGTAGGTGAGGCGGAATGACCAGATCACTTCGTACAACTCAATGGGGATGAAGAGCCCCGTCGCGCCAATCGTCAGCCAGTCGGCCCATACCAGTCCCAGGTGAAGTCCCCAGGCCATGGTCAGCAAAAGGGCTGAGTACAGAATGGTCACGAGCCCTATCGCAACGATCTGCTTCGAAGAGATTCCGGTGAGCCACCCGAGTAACTGCAGGAGATAATGGTTCTCCGGATCAACGCCCAGCGAACCGGCCACTCCCTCTGCCAAGTCGGAAATATCTTTGTTGATCATGGCAAAGACACCGAGGCTGATCAGTAAGAACAGGACTCCGCCAAGAGCCTTGAGTGCGATGATGGTCCGCAGGGCCGTATCTTTTGAGGCGGTCGTCTCTGGCAAGAGCGCTACCCTCCAGGCCTTGTGCTATCGGCGCGAATAAGCAGTTTGGCCGGGTGGGGCACCTCGACGTCGAGTCGCGCCTGTCGGATGCCTGCCTACAGGTAAAACTGGTACCCTCATCACTTGACCTTGCTCAGCCGATCCTTCGCCGACCTCGCCTCCTGTGACTTTGGGAACTGCTTGAGCAGATTGTCTAGAACCGTACGTGCCCTGGACTTATCCCCCGTTTCGAGATAAGCAAGCCCCTGTTTGAGCATGGCGCTCGCTACCTTTGGATTATCCGGATGCTGCTTAGCAAACAGCGCAAACTCCTTAATTGCCTGGTCATAGTTCTTCTGGCTGAAATACGACTCGCCAAGCCAGTACCGGGCATTCGGTGCGAGGCTGGAGTCAGGGTAGAGATCGATGTGACTTCGGAAGCCATTAATCGCTAATTCATAATGGCCTTTCGCATAATCGTTCAGAGCATTCCTGTACAGCTCACCGGCGCTCTGCACGCTGGTCATCGGTTGAGGAGCCGGGACCGGGGGCGGAGGCGTCTCCGCCATCCGAGCGGCGGGTGATGGGAGCGTAACCCCTTGAGCCGGGGCCTGGGTGGCCGGCGCAGGCGGAACAAGGGGGGGCGCCATGATCGGGGCAACTGCAGGGGGTAGGGGCTGCGTCCCGGGGCGAGGCGAGCCGGCAGGGCCAGTGATCGGCTTCCCCTTGGCCGGTTTTCTGGCTTCGGTCAGGGCCAGTTGTGCGGTTGTGTTGACCTGCTCAATCGCAGCGTTCGTCTGTTGGGCCATTTGCTGGAGGGCGGCCGTCACTTGCTGCGCGGTCTGCTGGGAGGCAGCCACCGCCTGCTGGGCCACGGCTGTCGCCTCCTGTGAAGCAACAACGGACTGATTGACCTGCTTGTCGAACCCGTTTACTCGTTGTCCGAGCTGATCGAGCTGACGCCCAAACTCATCAACTCGCCTGTTCATTTCCGTGATGCCATGGCCAATCCCCTCGGTTTGCCCCTGAGTCAGGCGAACTCCGGTTGTCAACTCGTCCAGCTTCACGGTGAGAGACGCCTGAGACTGAAGGAACCCCTGTCTTTCCTGTCGTTCCTGGGCGACCTTCGCCGATTGGCTCTTAAGGTCCGAGTCCAACTTCCCCAGCTTCTCTTCCAGCTTCCTGAGGCGCTCCTCGATGAACACCCTGGTCCCTTCACCTGTCCTGGCGACGGCTGCCACCTCGCTCCTCGTTGAGTCCACATCCCGCTGAACCATGCGCAGGGGCAGATCCCCCTCGCACCCCATAGTCAACACACTAAGGGTCAGCGCAGCCGCTAGCGGGGGATGCAGTCTCATCCGCTTCTCTCTGGCATCGACCGTACCGCGTGTTTCGTCATTTCGGACTAACCGCAAAATGGGCCCGCCGATTCCACTTCCAGGCGGAGTCGTCGTGCCCAAGCACAAATGGGCGCTCCTTCCCGAAACTGATGGTGTTGATTCGATTCGCCTGGATCCCGGCAGCTACCAAGTAATCACGCGTTGCCCTGGCTCGCCGGTCGCCAAGCGCAAGATTGTACTCACTGGAGCCGCGCTCGTCGCAGTGGCCTTCGATCGTCGCCTTGGCCGCAGGGTTTTTCCTCAGCCATTCAATGTTCTCGTTCAACAGCTTCTTCGAATCCTCTCGAACAGCAGACTGATCGAAGTCGAAGTAGATGTCTTTGACGCCTAGCGCCTTGACCTCTGCTGAGGTTTCCGGCCTCACCTCCCCCTCAGCGATCTTGGCCTCCGGGGCTGCACCCGTCTCGGGCGGCACCTTGGCTTCAGGCGCCTGGGCAGCGACCTCGGTGGGGGACTTCTCTTCTGGAGTGGCAACTTTTGGTGCTGGCGGAGGGCCGACCTCGCCTTGCGGCGCTATCGGCCTCGGAACAGTCTCTACAACCTCTGGCCGTTTCGGACAGCCGGTCAGAAACAATGCCACAAGAGCTAATGTGATAGTAGAACCGACCCATGTTCGCTGCGTCCATCTCATCTCGAAGTCCTCCTTTTATTCTCGCCAACGATCCCTTCTACACTATCCCGCCAATTTCCCGGTTCCGCTTTCACGGTGTCCCCTGAAAAGAACTGCCCATCCTCGCCTACGGCGACCAGTCGGCAAGGTAATTTTCCTTTCCATCCTTGGTCAATTGACGCTGATTCGATCCATCGGCCTTCATAATGTACAGGTGCCGATGGCTATTCCGCGTCGAGCTGAATAGAATATGCCGACCGTCAGCCGACCACGACGGCTCCTCATTATTGCGCGAGTTCGAAGTCAACTGGACCAGCCCCGTGCCGTCGGGATTGATCAGAAAGATGTCGAAGCTTCCCCGCGGTCTGCCCACGAAGGCAATCTTATCCCCGCGCGGGGACCATCGAGGCGACACGCTATACTCTCCGACCCCGAAGGTCAGACGCCGGATATTGGTCCCTTCGATATCCATCAGGTAGACCTGGGGTGTGCCGCCCCGATCCGAATTAAACACGATCTGCCGCCCGTTAGGAGCAAAGGATGGGGAGATATCGATGTGCGGCCCCTGCGTCAGTTGACGAAGGCCAGTCCCATCTGGTCGGATGAGAAAGAGGTTGGTGCCCATCCCGCTGCTCATCGAGAAGGCGAGCCGCTCTCCATCCGGAGACCAAGCTGGGGCAATGTTGAGCCCTGGGCTCGATGAGATCTTCTGGCGCCGCCCGGTCTCCAGATCGATCACGAACAGGTCCGGATTCTGATCACGATAGGAGGTGTAGGCGATCTTCTTGCCATCAGGAGACCACCGCGGGGATAGGTTGATGGAGTGATTGCCGGTGATAAGGAGGGGATTATATGCGTCGTAGTCCATGACATAGATCTCTTTGGCGCCATTCACGGAGGAGACATACGCGATCCGTGAGGAGGCGATCCCCTTTTCTCCCGTCAGCCGGAAGACAACCTCGTCTGCCAGACGATGCACCATCGTCCGCAAGCTCCGAGGGTCCCCAACATATCGCTTCCCAGAAAGCATCTCGCCCTTCGCCACCTCAAAGAGCTGACCTTCCAAGACAAGCTCGCTACCGCGCGACGAAAGCTTTCCAACCACCACGGCTTGGACCTTCAGGGAGCCCAGCGCCGGCAACAACCCCTTCTCCTGTCCAAACTCGACCTGGGTGGCCTCGACTGGGAGGAACGACGGATCAATGACATCGAAGACCCCCCCGTTCTTCAGGTCATTGGTCAGGATGACGCCCGCCTGTGTGCCGAGGTCATCCGCCTTGGTGCCGGCCTTCAGCGGCGGGAAGCCTACGACCGCAATGACAATCTTCTGCGCCTCCTTTCGGACAATGTCTACGGTATATTTTTCCTCTGCGGAGAGAACCGGCAGCGGGAGCATCGCCACGACAAATAGACCGAGGACAAAGAGCGCACTACCCAAGCTTACGCAACGGTACGATCGCATTAGCTCTTCTCTCCAACAAATGTGAAGCGCAGATCAAGCGAGAGCGCCTCGGCCTTAAACAGTGGAGGCAGCGGTGGCAGCGGGCTCGAGAGACCGACGGCACGAACGGCCGAGTCGTCAAGCAGACGGTCTCCTGAGGACGACCCAACAGCGAGATTGCGAACCTGCCCGGAACGAAGGATCCTCATGGAGAGACTCACGCTGGCCGTCGTACCAGGACTCATCCTTGGCGGCGTCCAGTTACCAGTAATTTTATCTTGGATCAGGACGAAGTAATACGCCAACGCCGGATCAGTGTTCCCCACCGTTACCCCAGTTTCCGTGGCCATACCAACATCCTGGCCTGCTCCCACTTTGGCAAGATCACCAACCGGCGGCGCGATTACAGGCTGGGAGACAGCAGTAGCAGAAGCCACCTGTGGCGCAACGATCTTCGGGGGAGCAGGGGGCGCCACTACAGGTGCAACAGGCTGGCGCTCGGATGGCCGGTGCCTACCTGGTAAGGTCATCTCCTCGGTCCGCGTTGGGGCGGCGTGGGATCGTACCGCCGCCCCCGAAATACTCGGTTTGGGAAGCGATGGTAGCATGAGAACATCCCGCGGCTGAGCGGCGGCTTTCGCCGTTGCGGTTGCGACCTTCTGCCCTATCCGGAGAGGAGAATCCGGCTTCTGCTTGCTGTCTGTCTCCTTTGGAGATACGAGCGTCACTTCGTAGCTGACCGGCACCTTGAATGGCTTACCGTGAAGCCACTGTGGGACATACAACACCGCAAGCGCCAGAAGTCCATGGAGTAAAAACGAGAGACCACACGAGGACGATACTTCCGGCAAAGAGAGGCGTCGTCCAATCGCTCTCACCGCCACGCTACCGTCCCTTCGCCACAGGAGGAATCGGTTCGGTCACCATCCCCAACCGTTCAATGCCGGCCTTCTTCACCGCATCCATAACCTTCACGACAACGCCGTAGGCCACCCCTTCATCCGCTCGAAGGAACACGGCAGCCTTTGCATTGCGCTGTCGAAGCCCCACTAGCACCCCCTCCAGCCGGGCAAGGGTGATGGGCTGATCATCCAGGTAGACGGCCTTCTCCTTGGTGACCGTCAGCATCAGCCGCTCCTCGGGCCCAACATTCTTGGTCTCGGTCTTCGGCACCTTGACATCGATCCCCCTGAGCATCATCGGTGCAGTGATAAGGAAGATGACGAGGAGGACCAAGACCACATCGACAAACGGCGTGACGTTGATCTCAGAGAGCGCGCTGCCCCCTGGTCGCTCACCCGAACCTGTGCCCAATGAGACCATCGCCGTCAGCGGCTCCTTCCCAGAATCCGTTCGGCCAAGGTGAGAAACTCCAGACCGAACATCTCCATCTCCGTTGCCTGCCTTCTGACCCGATTCAAGAAGTAGTTATAGGCGATCACCGCAGGGATCGCCGCCCCCAGTCCAGCCGCCGTAGTGATCAGGGCTTCTGCGACCCCAGGCGCCACAGCACCCAAGTTCGCGGAACCCGCCTGACCAATACTTGCAAAGGCATCCATGATCCCCCATACCGTTCCAAAGAGACCGACGAACGGCGTCACGTTGCCTGTCGTCGCCAGGAAGATCAGATGGCGCTCCTGTTGCGCAACCTCCTTCATGCTCGCATGGCGGAGGGTCCGGCTGATGAGCTCGAGTGGCTCCTTGTGAATGGGTATTTCGGCTACCGTTGCCCTTGGCTCATTGGCGGCAGGCCATTGATTGGCTGGACTTTGGCCGCCTTTCACCAACTGGCTGAGCTCTCGGTACCCCTCCTGAAACACACTCACAATAGGGCTTTTTGCAAATCGCTTCGATTCTTCAAAGACGGTCGTGAGGTTCTTAGCTGATCGAAAGATGTGGAGGAACTGAGTCGATTCCCGTTGGCCTCGCCGGAACACTCCGAACTTCATGAAGATCAGCGTCCAGCTCATCAAGGAAAAACCCAACAAGAGGAGCAGCACCGCCTTCGCAACGAGCCCTGCTTGTACAACGAGGCTTACGGCATTCATCTCATAGTCCTTAAGTTGTGCTTATACCATCACCACCTATCATGGTCAAGATCATTCAACCGGCGTGCTTGAGGGAGCAAGCCCGTCAGATAGGGGGAAGCCGAAACGAGGCTAGAAATGCTTGTAGCGGAAGGCGACCGCCACCGCCTCAAGTTTAGTGTGGAGGCCAAGTTTGGCGAGAATCTTCTGGGTATGGTTGCGAGCCGTGGTGGTGCTGATGCACAGCTGTTTGGCAATCGCCTTGGCACTCTCGCCACGGGCGATGAACCGGAGGACCTCCTGCTCTCGGGGCGTTAACCCCTTCAAGGGGGAGGCGCTCTGCAGCGGGCTCATCTGCCTGCCATCCGGGAGGGCGCCGTCGCCCCCCAACAGGGCTTGCACCTTGCCGAGGAGGACCTCGGTCTCCACCTGCCGGGTCACGTCATGAAAGATGTGCACCATGGTGAAGCGGCTTGGCGGATCGGCAGGAACGACGATGGTGCTGACGTGGAGCCAGAGGGGGGACCCCGCCTTGGTGTGGATCATGATCTCACGCCCCTCGACCGGCTCGTCATTCCTGGCCGAGGTAATCGGGGAGCAGTCCGCTCCGCATAGGCGGCACCCTGCGCGGTTTCTTACAGCCCAGACCTCAGAACAGGGTCGTCCCATGACCTCTGCGGCCGCGTATCCCACGAGGCGCTCCGCCGCCTCGTTCCACAGGGTGATCCTGTGGTCCTGATCGACACCGAGCGCTCCATCGGCTGTCTGTGCAAAGATCTCCGCGAGTGCACTCGTCATCAAACTGATCGTCTCCATTGTCTGTGCCATGCCGTGGGTGAGCAATTGACCAGGGAACGTACCTGCTAAAGGTACCGAAAACTACTGGAAAAATCAAGGAGGCGGCAAACTGTGATGTGGATCATTCTTTGAGTAGTGTCGGCTCCTGTTGCTCCTCTCGATCACTCATCGCAGGTCTCTCTGGCATCTGGTCAGGCCGGAGGTTAGAGATATCCATCACCGAATTGTCTACCTCTTCCTCTTCAGCGGGACCAAGCGGTGTCAACCTCTCGAAATCTAATACGACGCGGCCCACTTCTCGCTCGTTTGAATTCCCAACGGCCTGTTGACCCACACGCTTCGTGATCCGCCCGAGGAGCAAGCCGAGCAGAAACGCGACGAGGACAATTCCGATAAACTGGAGCGCCGGCACAGAAACAGATAACGTCTTCACGAAGTCAGCAAAGGCGGAGAACAGGCCGAGCGCAGTCGCCATCATCGCCTCTAGGCTCTTGTTGGCTTTCCCATCGCCCGATGTGAAGCTTCCGCTGGCGCCAATCGTGGCCTCATCCTCGCCGTCCAAGCACCAGTGGGGTTTTCACACGACTGTGGGCAATAGGAGGTTGCTTGAGGCTTAAAAACAGGTGGGCGGTAGTGTGTGAGCTGGCAGGAAAGAGAAGCGGCAAGAAAACGCCATTACGGAGCACGCCTCTCGTCCTCAACAGCGGTCTCTTCGGTCGCTACCTGCTCTTGATCACCAGCGCCGACTGTACTTCCCTGACGCCAGACACTTCTCTGGACAGGGCGATCGCTCGATCAACTTGGGCCTGAGAGTTAACAAACCCGGCCAGGATCACCCGTCCTCGGAAGGTCTCTACCGAAATTGCGAAGCCACTGATTGTAGGGTCGCCAAGCAGTTTCGTCTTGATCTTGGCGGTGATAGCCGAGCCATCGAGATACTCCCCGGTGCTCTCGCGGGTGGCCGTTGGAGCGCAAGCCTGAAGCAAGGGAAAAACAGCGGTAGTAAGAACAGCAATGAACGCTATGCTGGTTCGGCTCGGCAAATGCATCAGCACCTCCTTCGGCTATTCGATCCGCCATCAAGGACGCCTACAAGCTTCGACTACGGGGTCACTATATCAGAAATGCCTGGGGGGAAGAAGCGGTTTGTGCTATCATGCGACTCACTTCCAGGAGGAATCATGCCCCGGCATACAACTTTTCGTCCATTTTTGGGATTGACCATTGGCGATCCGGCAGGGATCGGTCCTGAAATCGTAGCCAAGGCCGTAACGCAGGAGGAGGTGCGGGCAGCCTGCCGTCTACTGATCATCGGCGAGGCTGAAATCATGCGACGGGCCATCAGGCTTTGTCGCCTTGACCTCCTCGTTCGATCCATCGCCTCCCCGGCTGAGGTCACAGCAGACCCGGGCTGTCTTGAGGTGCTGGACCTGAAGAATATTGATACCGCGAACTGTCCACCAGGCGTTCTCGCTCCCCACTGCGGCAGAGCCGCGGTGGAGTACCTCAATAAGGCGATCGATCTCGCGATAGCGCGCGAACTGGACGGAGTCGTGACCGGCCCCCTCAACAAGGAGGCAATGGCCCTGGCGGGGTTCAAGTACGATGGCCAAACGGAGCTGTTCGCCGAGCGGACCGGCACCAAGGAATACGCGATGCTGTTGGTCGTCGGGCGGATGCGGGTTCTCCATGTCTCGACCCACACCTCGTTACGAACCGTCTGCGACAAGGTGAAACAGGCCAGAGTCCTGACCGTCATTCGCCTGGCTCATCAGGTTCTCTGCGATCTCGGATCACGGAAGAAGCGAATCGGCGTTGCCGGCCTCAACCCTCATGCTGGCGAGAGTGGTCGGTTCGGCCGGGAGGAGATAGAAGAGATCATGCCGGCGATCGAGGCCGCCAAGGCCGAGGGAATCAGGGTGGGCGGCCCCTTCCCGCCTGACACCCTGTTCCATCGGCTCAAGCTCGGTGAATTCGACGCCGTCGTCGCCATGTACCATGATCAGGGCCATGTCCCGCTCAAGCTGATCGGGTTCCATCGAGGGGTCAATGTCACCGTAGGGCTCCCCATTATCCGCACCTCAGTGGATCATGGTACCGCCTTCGACATCGCGGGGACAGGGACCGCCAATCCTCGCAGCCTGGTGGAAGCAATCCTGCTGGCCACAAAGTTCGCCCATCGCCGGCGCAAGACACCCCGCGCTCCCGACGTGTAGTCCTGGACGGCGCCCCTGCCTACTATACTCAGGCGATATTGATTCGCCAGTCACCGCGCGCCAGGGCGCCTCGGTGGCGTACCTGGGTCCGACCTCCTCATCCCCATGCCACCCATCATCGATTCGTGACCCAATCGATCGAGTTTCTCCATTTGCTCCGGTGTCAGCACCGCCTTCCCGGCCTCGATCGTCTTGACACGACCCACGCGAAGCTCAGCCTGTAGCATCGCAATCTTCTTCGCCAGCGTCTCCACCTTGGCCACGTCCACCTTGTCCTGCTCCAGCAGGCCGTTCAACTCCAGCTCTGCCACATCGATCTCCGCAGTCCGCTTGATCGACTCCTTCTTAAAGTTGACTCGAAGCTCCCTGAGGGTACGCTCCTGATCTGCGGTGAGTCCTAACTGGTCTTGCCACATCAGCATCTGGCTGATGAGCGGCCCTTCATGGCCCCCCCGCCTATGGAACGAGGGGTCTATCCCCATACCTTGCATCATCTCATGGATCCCGCGCATCGTTTCGGGAGTCATCTGGTACCCCATCATCCCCGGTCCACCCGCACCCTCCTCGGCCGAGGCCACCTGGTTCCACGTTTGTGGAATCGCCGGCCCCAGCACACCCACCAGAATCAGCGCGGCTGTCACAATTGCTCGCATAGTAACTTCCTCCTCATCAAATGGTTTCTACGGTTTCACGGATCCATGTCCGCCAGGATAACCCGAAGCCCGGTTGCAACATCCGTGTACTGTGACACCAAACACAGGGACAAGGTTTAGTGCGAACGGACTGGGCCGCCGAAAGCCTCAGCGGCCTCATGATAGAGGGCCTCCGGGCGCTCCTGATATCGTTGAGAAAAATGAAAGACCACCAGCTCCCTCACATTGGCCTCGCGGGCAAGCAGTCCGGCCTGCCGCGCCGTCAAGTGGTGCCGCTCGGTCGCGTAATCCCGGTCCTGCTCCAGATACATCGCTTCGCAAAACAGGATATCCGCGTCATGCGCCAGGGCGACGATCTTCTGCCGATTCTCATCGGAATATAGCGTGTCAGTGACATAGACCAGCCTCTGACCGCTCGTGATGGTCACGATCTTGTCTCTCAGATCACCGAGCAATAACTCCCGGAATGCCTCGCCGGTCTCATCCCCGCATGGGGCTCGGACTATCGTATCGTCCGGCGCGCCCGCGCGGACCAGCCGCTTGAATTCGGTCAGCCAGGGCCCGGTCGAAAACCCGAGGCACTCCAGCCGTTCTGGGTCGATATTGATCCGCTGCACTTCGGCCAGGGCAAAGGCAAGACACGGGATCTTGTGATCGAGATGTACCGCCTCGACCCGGAACAACGGATCGTCGATCAGTACCCCGGTAAACGGTGAAGGCGGCGGTAGATCGATCCGCTCGAAGCGAGCGCCACATGAGAAGCGGGCTGCGGTGATCTTGTCCGAGCTTACCTCGTGGACGTCGAATGCGAGGGTGTACCCCTCAACCAAGTTCCAGATGTAGCCAGAGAGCTTTCCTTCGACGTTCGAGATGAGGCCTGGCGGTCCGAAGAGGCGAATCGTTTGATCGCGACCGAGGACGATCCGCAGGAGATGATCGAAGCCGATAAAGTGATCGACGTGGGTGTGAGAGACAAAGATGTCGGTGACCTTCAGCAGATCGGCAGGCGGCTGCGCCGTCAGATCACCGAGATCCAACAGAAGGGCGCGTCGTTCCCACCTGAGCCTCACAAAGAGACCGGGATCGCCGAACACCCCATTGAGGAGCCTTGGCTGAAAGAGATTGGTCATTTCAGTCACGCCTCGCTCCACTGTATCATACACCCGAACCACGTTAGTAACGTTTCGTAGAACTCCAGGCGATCCCACTTTTCAACGTGGCTTGTTCTCACCGAAACGTTAACCAGCCAGATGGAAGCAGACCAGTTTCAGCTCGGTCATCTCCTCCACGGCGTAGCGCGGACCCTCCTTGCCGAAACCGCTCTCTTTCAGCCCCCCGTAGGGCATCAGGTCAGCGCGCCATTGCGGGCCCCAGTTGATCATCAGGTTGCCCGCCTCGACCTCGCGCGCGAACCGCATCGCCCATTCCAGGTTCCCGGTGAAGATGCCGGCCGCCAAGCCGTAGATCGTATCATTGGCCAGCGCAATCGCCTCGTCGATGGAGTCGAATCGCGTGACCGCGACCACCGGCCCGAACAGCTCATCACGGAAGATCCGCATGTCGGGGGAAACCTCGGCAACAACCGTGGGCGCGTAGATCGCCCCCTGACGCACTCCACCCGTCACAACCTGCGCACCGCCTGCCACCGCCTCATCCACCCACTCCTCAATTCGGATGGCGTCTTTTTCCCGGATCATCGGGCCCACCTTGGTCCGTTCGTCCAGGGGGTTGCCCATAGTCAGGGCGGCCACCTTTGGCTTCAGAGCGTCCAGAAAATCGCCGTAGATCTTTTCGCTGGTCAAGACCCGTTGCGTGGAGATGCAGACCTGCCCGGCATTCGAGTAACCGGTCGCCGCCACGGCCATGGCCGCCTTGTCCAGATCGGCGTCGGGCATGATGATGACGGGTGAGTTGCCGCCGAGTTCCATGGTGACTTTCTTGATCCCCGCCATCCGGCAAATCCGCTCCCCGACATCGCGGCTTCCCGTAAAGGTGATCTTCCGGACCCGGCGATCCCTGCACAGCGCGTCGCCGATCTCCGCTCCTAGGCCGGTCAAGCAGGCAATTCCGTCGGCCGGAAGGCCGGCATCCAGCAGCACCTCCGTGAGCTTCAGCGCCGAGAGAGGCGTATCCGTGGCCGGCTTGATGACGACCGCGTTGCCGGCAGCCAGCGCGGGTCCGACCTTGTGGCAGACCAGGTTCAGCGGGAAGTTGAACGGGCTGATCGCGACCACGACCCCACACGGCACGCGTAGCGTGAACCCGAACTTACCGGCGGCGCCAGGGGCGCCATCAAAGGGGATGGTCTCGCCATGTAACCGCTTGGCCTCCTCGGCTGACAGGGTCAGAGTCTGCACTGCCCGGCTCACCTCGAAGCGCGACTCGGCCAGGCTCTTGCCCTCCTCGAGAGTAATGGTTCTGGCGAACTCCTCGCTTCGGGCCTCAATCAGATCCGCCGCCGCTCTCAGGATTCGATAGCGGTCGTAGCCGGGGAGCGCTGCCATCGTCCGCGAGCCACGGACTGCACTCTCCATGGCATTCTCTACATCGCCCGGATCCGCACATGGCACTATATCGACCACCGTCCCATCGTACGGGCTCAGGACGTCGATCTTCTTCTCTGTGTCGATCCATTGTCCGGCTACATACATACGCATCGTCATTCCCCTCCTCCAGCCGCCTCCCCTTCGCTCGTCACGAGACCCAGCAAATGCTCTACGGACTGACCCCACTTCTATTCTAACAAGAGTTGATCATTGCGAGGCCAGTAATGGCTCGAAACAGGCTAGAGGTTGAGGCAGCGTGAGACACGATCCAGCGCACTGGGCCTGTTTTGCGCAGGATTTCCGTGACGGGAAGGTAGGCTCCTAACTCCGCCTACCCTCCCCTTGTGTGCATTTCAAGGCGGGGGTCTTGCCTGAGTCCCTCTACCGAGACCAACACGTCTCTAGATCGAATCTCTTTCCGCTCTTCTGCGCCGCGATCGCTTCGCCTGGTCCACACGGAGACGATGGTGGAGATGATCTCCGCTTTCGAGGCCCCGGCCCTGAGCGGCGACCGCAGGTCGATCCCGTGTTGGGCGTACAGACACAAGTACCACGTCCCATCGGCGGTGAGCCGACTCCTGTCGCAGGTGCGGCAGAACGGCGTGGTTGTGGACGCGACGATGCCGAACACCGTACCATCCGGCAGGACAAACCGATCGGCGGGCGCAGCGCTCACTGGCGCGACCGGCTCAATGTGGCCGTACTGTCGCGTGAGGACCTCAAGCATCTCCGCTCTGGAGAAGACCTTATCCATCGACCACAAAGTCGCCCCGCCCACGTCCATGTACTCAATGAAGCGGACCTCGGCACTGATCTGCTTGCCGTACTCCAGCAGATCGATAATCTCGTCCTCATTGACCCCCCGTATGACCACGGTATCAATCTTTAATTCCTTGAAGCCGACCTGCCCCGCAGCCTTGATCCCATTCAGTACCTTCGCGTGGGAGTCTTTTCTTGTGAGTGCCGTGAAGCGATCTGGGCGAAGTGTATCCAGGCTCACAGTCACGCGGTGCAGACCAGCGTCATATAGTGTCTGCGCGGCTTCAGCCAAGAGGATACCGTTTGTCGTAATGGCAAGGTCCTTGATCCGCGGGTTGCGTGCGATCATCCTGACCAGAGCTGCAAGATCTCGACGGACGAGCGGCTCGCCTCCCGTAAGGTGAACCTTGTTGACGCCAAGCTCTGCAAAGATATCCACCAGGCCGCTCACTTCTTCCAACGTCAGGATCTCCTTGCGCGGAAGCCAGACGTATTCTTCCTCGGGCATACAGTACTGACAGCGCAGGTTGCACCTGTCGGTGACCGATAGGCGCAGGCTCCGAAGAGGCCTGCTCAATGTGTCAAGAAACGTCGGGGAGTATTCGGTAAGGTGTGCCATGTGCGCTTACTCAAAAAAGCCGTCAGCAATCAGGGGTTAGGGGTTTAGGCTGAAGACTGAAGGGGAACTAACCAAAAGAAGACTTTAGCCTAGAACAACCTCCTTTAGTCTTCAGCCTTCAGTCTATCTACCTGTGATGCTGATAGCTTCTCCACTTAGGGCTCTACCTCGATATCCGATCCGTTCACACGAGTCCGATAGCAGGGCGCTGCAACTCGCGCGGGAGGCCTCACTACCTCCCCGTTCGTTACGTTGAACTTGGCCCCGTGCCAGGGACAAGTGACAGTGCTCCCTTCAACTTCACCTTCTGAAAGGGGACCGCCTTCGTGGGTACAGATATCATCGATAGCGTGGTAGCACCCACCAACATTAAAGAGGGCGATGGTCTTGCCCCCGGCCTCCACTTTCTTAGCTTGGCCGGGGGCCAACTCGCCGGTAGTTGCCACCTTCACAAACACTGCCATCTGTTGACCTCCCTCACCCTCGTACCCCAAATCCCCCCCTATATAAAGGGGGGGATTTCGTACCCCGTTCAGAGGGCTGCCACAAGAGCTTCCTTAGTGTTTCGCGGGGTACTTCTTGTAATAGAGGTTGGCAACGCTCCCCTCCTCTTCCTTCTGGGCTTCCCACACAGCTCGCTGGACCGCCACCGGAAGGGTATGTCCATCCTTGCACGCATCGGCGTTCTGCTGGATGAAATGTTGCCACTGCTCCGGCACCTGGGTCGCTTCGAAGATTGCGGCAACCGGGCACTCCGGCTCGCAGGCGGCGCAATCGATGCACTCCTCCGGGTGAATCCAAAGGATCTCCTCACCCTCGTAGAAGCACTCCACCGGGCAGACATCTACACACGCATGGTCTTTGGTTCCGATACACGGCTCGGCTACAATGTACGCCATCGTTCTTCTCCTCGCTGGTTAAGTGGTTTGGGTTGACTGAAGTTCTGATGCACGCACTAAGCGTTTACTACAGGAAGCCAAGCTGGAGCTTAGCGGCTTCGGACAGCTTGGACGAATCCCATGGGGGATCCCAGACCACCTCGACTTGGGCATCCACCACGCCAGGAACGCACCGCACCTTCACCTCAACTCCTGCCGGCAGCTCTGCTGCGGCTGGACAATGAGGCGACGTGAGGGTCATCACCACCCTGGCTAAGCCCGAGGGCTCCACCTTCACCTCATAGATCAGCCCCAGATCGTAGATGTTGACAGGGATCTCGGGATCATAAACGGTGCGCAGGGCCTCGATGACCTCTGCCTCGATTTCACTCATATTCACAGACGGGCTCTCCATGGGGCCTCCTGAGGACGATTGGCTCTTGTGGCGACGTTGGCCTTGATCTGAAACATCCTATTCCGTCGAGGAGATCTGCCCTCTCCCCTCCAGCGCAGCCTGCAAGGTATGCCAAGGCAAGGTAGCACACTTAACCCGAACCGGGAACTCTCGTACGCCCGCAAAGGCGGCCAGCTTCCCAACTACGAGCGGATCACATGCGGCGCTCAGATCAGCCGTGACCATTCTATGAAAGGTCTCGAAAAGGCCCTCGGCTTCTGCTGTAGTCTTGCCTTTCACAGCCGCAGTCATCATCGATGCGGAGGCTTTCGAAATTGCGCAGCCAGATCCCTGAAAGGCGATATCCCTGATCACATGATCTTCGACAAGCAGGTACACTGTGATCTGGTCTCCGCACAGCGGATTGTAACCGTCAGCCGCGCGGTTCGCGCCTTCCAGCTTCTGGAAATTTCGCGGCCGCTTATTATGATCAAGAATGACCTCCTGGTAGAGTTCGCGCAGGTCCGACATCAGCCAAACAGCTCGGTGACCTTGTGGATCGCCTTCACCAGTGCGTCGATCTCGTCTCGCGTATTGTAGAAAGCCAGCGACGCCCTGGCGGTAGCCGGTACGCCAAATCGCTTCAGCACCGGCTGAGCACAGTGATGACCGGTCCGGATCGCAATCCCCTCTTGATCCAGGATCGTGCCGATGTCGTGCGCGTGGACACCGTCAAGGACGAAGGACAGGATACTCGCCTTCTCTTTGGCGGTCCCGATGATTCGCAGGCCAGGGATGGCGGAGATGGCGTCCGTCGCATACACCAACAACTCGCCCTCGTAGGCAGCAATCTGATCCAGCCCGATGCTGCTCACGTAATCGATCGCCGCGCCGAGCCCGATGGCGCCTGCGATGTGGGGCGTCCCAGCCTCGAACTTTAACGGCGCCTCGTTGTAGATCGTCTTCTCGAAGGTGACCGAGAGGATCATATCGCCCCCACCCTGGTATGGAGGCATGGCATCGAGGAGGTGGGCCTTGCCGAACACGATGCCAATGCCAGTGGGGCCAAACAGCTTGTGGCCGGAGCACACATAAAAGTCGCAGTCCAGCGCCCGCACATCTACCGGCAAATGGGGCGCGGCCTGGGCCCCATCGACCAGGACGGGCACACCCCGCTCGTGCGCCATCTCAATCATCTGCTGCACCGGGTTGATCGTGCCAAGGGCATTTGAAACGTGTACGATCGCCACCAGCCGCGTTCTCGGACCGAGCAGCCGCTCATACTCGTCGAGCTGCAACTCACCGTCGTCGTTGATCGGTACGACCCGCAGGACCGCGCCAGTCTCCTTACACACAATTTGCCACGGAACGATATTCGAGTGGTGCTCCATCTCGGAGATGAGGATCTCGTCCCCCACCGTAAGAAGTGGCCTGGCAAAGCTGTGGGCCACCAGGTTGATCCCCTCCGTGGCGCCGCGAACGAAGATGATCTCGCGCGCATCCCTCGCGTTAAGGAAGCGCGCCACCTTGGCCCTGGCACCCTCAAAGGCCTCCGTGGCCCGCTCGCTCAAGAGGTGGATCCCCCGGTGTACATTCGAGTTTTCAGTCAGGTAATACCTCTCGATCGTCTCGATGACACGCTTCGGCTTCTGACTCGTAGCCGCGTTGTCGAGGTACACCAGCGGCTTGCCGCGGATCTGCTGCCGCAGGGCCGGGAAGTCCTCCCTGGTTCGCGCTACGTCGAATGCCGAGCGCGCCGTAGGGTGCGTATCCTGTGCGGTCATCGCTGTGACCGCTCTCATGGCGTCTCCTCGGGCGCGGCGCCCTCGCAAAGCCGCGTGAGCAGGAGCGCTTCGAGCCGGGCTCGGACCGGCTCAACCTTGATCCGGCCGAGCAGCTCGCTCGCAAACGCGTAGGTCAGCAGGCTCCGGGCAGCCGCAAGGTCGACGCCGCGAGAGCGCAGATAAAACATCGCTTCCTGGTCATGCTGGCCGATGGTCGTACCATGAGTGCATTTCACGTCATTGTTGAAGATCTCTAACTGCGGCTTGCTGTCGATGACGGCGTCCTCGGACAGCAGGAGGTTCTTGTTGGCCTGTTTGGCGTCGGTTTTCTGGGCAGCCTTGTGTACGACGATCTTGCCGCTAAAGACCCCCCTCGACTTCCCATCGAGGATACCCTTATAGAGCTCACGGCTGCTGCAATGTGGCTGCGCATGATCGATCCGCGTGTGGTTATCCACGTGCTGCCGACCCGTCACCATATAGAGACCATTGAGCGTGCATTCGGCGCCTTCCCCATCGAGCGCCACGTTCAGATCGTTCCGGACGAGGGCGCCGCCAAGGTCGATGGCGTGGGACGAGAACGTACTGTTGTGGCCAAGCTGTGCCTGTACCGTTGCCACGTGGAAGGCCTCCTCGCTTTCCCGCTGCACCTTATAATAATCGATTACCGCGTTCTCGCCGCCCACGATCTCGGTGACCACATTGGTCAAATAGACGTCGTGTTCCAGACCCACGTAGCTCTCAATGATCCGCGCCTGGCTGTGAGACCCGACCACGATCAGGTTCCGGGGATACGACACCGGGGCCGAGCCGCCCCCGTCGTCAGTCGGCCCGAGGCGGGCGGAGGAGATGAACAGCAGGTGGATGGGCGCCTCAACGATCGTATCCTTCGGGATGGACACGAACGCCCCATCCTCCATGAAGGCGGTGTTGAGGGCCACGAACGCCTGATCGTGGTAACCGGCGTACTGAGCCAGATGCGCCTCGACCGAAGCCGAGTTGCCGGCGAGCACCGTTGCCAGGCTGCTCACCACGACACCTTCCGGAAGCTTCTCAAGCGACGAAAGATCAGACGAGTAATGGCCGTTCACGAAGACGAGTTGGGCACACGCCACCTCCTCGAGGGTGAAGGGCTCGAGGGGCTCGATCGGCAACGTTCCCCAAGCCTGTCCGGCGCGTGTGAACGCGGTCTTGACGATCGGAGCGACGTTGGTGTACTTCCAATTTTCGAGCCGAGTTGTGGGAAACCCTAATTCGGCGAACCGGCCGAACGCCGCCCTGCGGATAGGGTTAATCCACTGGGGTCGCCTGCCCGCGCTGTCCCTCTCGATCCGCTCGAAGTCTACGCGATAGCTGTCCAGCTCTTCCGCAACTTGAAGCATCACGCCGTTGCTGCCTCCTACACGAACTCCTGTTGGGCAAGTACAGCTTCCGCCTTGATCCAGTCGTACCCTTTCGCCTCGAGTTCGAGGGCCAGCGCCTGCCCCCCTGACTTGACGATCCGCCCCTCAAAGAGCACATGAACGAAGTCGGGAGTGACGTAGTTCAGTAACCGCTGGTAATGAGTGATCAGGATCATGGCGCGGTCCGGGCTCCTGAGCGCATCGATGCCGTTCGCCACGATCCTCAAGGCATCGATGTCCAGGCCGGAGTCGGTCTCGTCCAGAATCGCCAGCTTGGGTTCGAGCACGGCCATCTGGAAGATCTCGTTCCGCTTCTTCTCCCCGCCGGAGAAACCTTCGTTGAGCGGACGATTCAAGAGGCCCTGGTCCAGCTCGACAAGCTTCATCTTTTCCTTGATCAGGTTGAGGAAGTCAATGGCATCCAGCTCTTCGAGGCCGCGGTGCTTTCTTGTGGCATTTACTGCCGCCTTCAAAAAGTAGCTGGTGCTCACCCCAGGGATCTCCACCGGATATTGGAAGCCCAGGAAGACCCCCTCGCGAGCGCGCTCCTCCGGAGGCATCCGGAGCAGGTCCTTCCCCTCAAACATCACCTCGCCGGCCGTGACCTTGTAGGTGTCCCGACCGGCAAGCAGATGGGCCAGGGTGCTCTTACCAGAGCCGTTCGGACCCATGACGGCATGGACTTCGCCTGCCTTGACTACAAGATCGATGCCACGCAGGATCTCGTTGTCGCCGACTTGCGCATGCAGGTTCTTAATTGTGAGCAATGTATTATTCTCTATGAACAGATGTAGGGGCAGAGCTTGCCCTGCCCGAAGAGGGCGCAGCAAGCAGCGCCCCTACCCCTTAACCAACGTTTCCCTCGAGGCTCACGCCCAGCAGCTTCTGGGCTTCTACGGCGAACTCCATCGGCAACTCGCGCAAGACCGTCCTGCAGAAGCCGTTGACGATCAGATTGACGGCATCCTCGGCCGAGATCCCGCGCTGCTTGCAGTAGAAGAGCTGATCCTCACCGATCTTCGAGGTTGAGGCTTCGTGCTCGAGCTGCGAGGAGTTGTTGTGCACCTCGAGGTACGGGAAGGTATGAGCGCCGCACTGATCGCCGAGCAGCAAGGAGTCGCACTGCGAATAGTTTCGCGCTCCGGTCGCCCCCTTCATGATCTTGACCAGTCCCCGGTAACTGTTCTGCCCGTGACCGGCGGAGATTCCCTTCGAGATGATGGTGCTCCTGGTGTGCTTACCGATATGGATCATCTTGGTGCCGGTATCCGCCTGCTGGTAGTGGTTGGTCAGCGCAACCGAGTAAAACTCCCCGGTCGAGTCATCGCCCTGCAAGATGCAGCTCGGATACTTCCAGGTGATCGCCGAGCCGGTCTCCACCTGCGTCCAGGAGATCTTGGAGCGCTTCCCCAGGCACTTGCCCCGCTTGGTGACAAAGTTGTAGATGCCGCCCTTGCCCTCCTTGTCGCCCGGATACCAGTTCTGGACCGTCGAGTACTTGATCTGGGCGTCATCGTGGGCGATCAGCTCCACGACCGCCGCGTGCAACTGGTTCTCGTCCCGCATCGGGGCGGTGCACCCCTCTAGGTAGCTCACATAGGCCCCTTCATCGGCGATGATCAGGGTCCGCTCGAACTGGCCCGTCTGAGCGGCGTTGATCCGGAAGTAGGTCGAAAGCTCCATCGGGCAGCGCACGCCTTTCGGAATATAACAAAACGACCCGTCGCTGAAGACGGCGGAGTTCAGCGTGGCAAAGAAATTATCGGTGTAGGGCACCACCGACCCAAGGTACTTTCTGATCAGGTCCGGGTGATTTTGCACCGCCTCGGAAAAGGAGCCGAAGATAATCCCCAGCTCGGCCAGCTTCCCCTTGAACGTCGTAGCCACCGAGACGCTGTCAAACACCGCATCGACCGCGATACCACTGAGCCGCTTCCGCTCCGATAGGGGAATACCCAGCTTCTCGAACGTCTCCAGCAGCTTTGGATCGACCTCATCGAGACTCGTGGGTCCTTCCGTCTGCTGCTTAGGCGCTGCGTAGTACCGGATGCCCTGGTAGTCGATGGGTGGATATTTGACGTTGGCCCACTTCGGCTCTGCCTCTGATTTTTCCAGCTTCGCCCAATGCCGGTAGGCCTTTAAGCGCCATTGAAGCATCCAGTCGGGCTCATTTTTCTTGGCGGAGATGAGGCGGACAGTATCCTCGTTCAGCCCGTGAGGAACAGACTCTTCCTCGATCTCCGTCACAAACCCGTACTTGTACTCCTGATTGGCTAGGGCCTCGATCGCCTTCGAGTTAGCGCTCACGACCTCTCCTGCTTCTGCTCTTTTTGAATCTCAAGCGGCGGGAGCCTCTTCAACGGTCCCGGTACTTGAGGCCAGCCAGCCCTCTCGCCAATAACAATTGATATTAGCGCCATCGGCCTCTTTTTTCCACACCTTTTCCGCGTCGCGCCCTACCGCACATCATCACCACCGGTGGCCTCTGTAGCGTGCCTGCGGCCACCTCGGCGATTCAGGCAGCTCTTTCGGTCTCGACCTCGTGCTGGATCCGGTCAAGCCAACTCTCCGTACGATCCCCCCAGTCCGACACGTCCATGCCCAGTAGCCGCTCAATGTCAATAGCTGACATGAACTCCCGAACCGTGAAGCCGCAGTGCGAACACCGCTTGTAGTAAAACTTTCCGTTATCCTCCACCTGCACCTGTCCGATCCGGTTCATACGGGCCAGGCAACACTGGCTCGGGATGGGGGGAGATATGATCCTATGAGGGTAGCTGTTCCTGGCCTTCTTCTCTTCGGAGTATTCGATAATGCTGACCATCTGACCACCCTGGGACAATTGTTCCTTCACCCCACCTCGTAGATCAGAAACGGCTTTGCTCAGTCTGTAGTGACGAACTATGTAGGAATGATGATTTGAATTGCGCATTTTATCACTCCAACCTTGCGAGATCCTTCTGAAAGAGAGGGCCCATCAATCAATCCCCATCATTGTGCTGACCCCGCGCCGGACGGAAACCTGGTCATTTCGGTCTGCGCCAGCCCGGCCAAGAGCATCTGCATCGCCCCGGCAGATCCTGACGGTAGCGTCGCACATGAGACCCCTTTGTGGGAGACGACCCGCGCATCCACCTGGGGCTTCGTCGAAACCGCCACAATCGGCAGCGTCGGGGCCAGCTCCTTGACGGCTGCGACGATCAGAAGGCCGTCAAGCCCGGGCGTGTCCAAATCCAGGATCAGGAGATCGGCATCCATGACCTCGACGACCCCCAGAGCCTCCAGCCCGCACTCACAGACCGTAAGGCGATACCCGTCTTTACTGAACGCTCTGGACGCCGCGTCCATCAGATCCGCATTATTCGAACACAACATTACATGCATGTTTACCGATCCCTCATCTGGCCTGACAATCACTTAACATAGCAAAGATCGTACCAGCCAAAGGGGCCAGCAGAATGGGGAAGGCTATCTATCTAACTATATATGACTAAAGGGACGGTGTGAATTAATGGAGGATTCCCTCGTCGTGGGAATTCTTCGGTAGGGCGGGAATTATTCCGAGGGGGTCGGAGTTTCTCCTGTGTTGCATCACAGAAGTTTGCTCCATCCGCTCTCTTTATCTCCCCGCTATTGTGTGGGCGTCCCACCTCGCTGCATCTGCTCCTGCATTTTCTTGGTCTGCTCCAGGATCTGATTGAGGTCCTTACCCTGAAACTGCTCACGCATTTTTTCCGCCTCTCTCATCTCTTCCTGGGTCAAAGGTTGGCCTCTTCTCTTGCGTGTTGGCGACCGGACTGGACCCTGCTGCTGAAACTGTCGGAGTTGCTCCATCGGATCGGCTGCCTCAATGATGCGCACACCCGCCGGCAGCGATGTAACCCCTGCCGGCACAGACCCGATCTTGATGGCCGTGGCGGTCCGCTGTATCTCCATACCGCCCATGCCGCTTTTTGTCCATACAGCCAACCACTCGCCTGTGACACAGGTCGTGGTCATGATCTGTTTCAGTTCCCACATGTCGCAGGCATAGCCGAGCACCTTATCCTTACCCGTCATCGTCCCGCCCAGCACCCTCATCAGAGCCTCTCCGTCCTTGAACCGATCAAGATCGCCGTGTTCCGCAAGGGACGCAAACATCGGATTCTTCCGTTTGGTTGCCTCGCTCTTGGCGAGATCGAGGGTGTACATCCACGGGCCGTCCGTCAGGATGACGGTATCGGTTTTCTGCGTCATGCCCATCATCCGCGTACTGGCATGAGTTTCACTTCTCGTCTTGTTGCCGTACTCCGTGAAGTAGAAGGTCTCCGTGCCGGCTTGCGACCCAGTAAGATGATAGGTGATCTGCCCCTCCTTCACGGCGTAGAACTTCATCGAGGACCCGTCTACGGCGCTCGCGGGTGTCGACCATAGCCCTACGAGTAGAAGAAGCAACCATACAGCGTTGCCCTGCCAACCATGCGTCATCATAGATCCTCCGTTGCTGCCGATGTCTCGTTGTGCATCACCCTACCGACTATCGCTTCACGATCTCGACGCGGCGATTCTTTGCGCGCCCCTCCTCCGTTCGGTTGTCGGCGACCGGCCGATCTTGGCCGAATCCTGCCGGATCCAACCGGTCCCTATTGATTCCAGCGGCGACAATCGCATCGGCGACTGACCGGGCTCGCGCATCGGACAAGGTCTTGTTGGTCGCCGGAGAACCGCTATTGTCCGTGTGACCCTCAACCCCAACGCGCCAGCGGCTGTGCTTCGAGAGCATCGTCACAATCTCGTCGATAAGCGGACGCGAGTCCGGCAGGATCTCCGCCTTGCCTGTCGCAAAATGGACGTCGAGTGCGATAAAGCCATCCCTGTCGATGGCCGCAGCCATCGCATCCGCCGTAATCGTCTGCGTCATCGCCGTGCGCTCGACGATATGTAAGAAGTAAATGCGGCCCGCAACCTTCGTGGAGGCCTGCACCTCTGCCCAGACTACGACGCCATCACGCACTACTTTCATCACGGAGACGTTGTCATCCGAGTATACGATCTCGCCACCGACGGCCTTGATGGCGTTCTCATAATTGCGCCGGATGGCCAAACCGCCCGGGTGCTGCTGCAGATCCTTCAGGTAATAGTGAATACGCGTGTACTTGCCTTCAATGACCTGAGCCGGGTGAGTTCGAAACCCATAGGAGCTGAACGCCTGCTGCTGATAGTTGGAAATGGAGTAACCCGGCATCCGATTTGGAAAGAGCGGATGGTCCGAGCTGTTCTTCACATCTTGCGCGTACGAGTCGGTCGAGCCGCCGCACACAAGGAATAGCGCTGCCATAGCCCAGGCCGGAAAACGTGCGTTGAGTCTCCGGTCGTTCATGTCTATCGCCTCCAGAGTAAGGAGTTATCGTCGCGTCGCAGCGCGCGAGTCAATCATTCCCAGCATGCTCGCCGCTGGACCAGCTTGGCGTCCACGCCGATGGTATGCGTCAGACTTCCATCCGTATCAGTTATTGAACAGCTAACGCGCGGCAATCACCGGCGCGAAACTCGTCGGCGGGTTTCGCGTACGGTGGATTGCCTTGTTGGCTGATTCTTATTTCCGGTTACATCGAATTCAAAGAGTTCCGCCTTCGAATTTCTCTTGCGGATCTTCGTGATCTCAACGTCATGGAATCCGACTTCTTGGAGCATGGCTTTGAAGATTTCCTCCACGGGGAGCAATGTTCCGTAGAAGGTTGAATTGCCGACAATATAGTGAACTTCTGAATCCTGATTCAGGATCGCACTGATGTCGGATATATGATTCCACATGTCTTCAAAATATTTAGCCACATAGTTGGCCAGCAACTTGCCGTTGTCGTTCTTCGGATCTGATATTCCGGCCAAGGGCTTTTTCAGAGTGGTTGGAGTAAAGGCTTTGCCAGAGGGTTCCCACACAGCTAATCTGCTAGTTGCCACTCCCCATGTTCCGCCTATTGCCTGCCAATCGTACTCGCCTGCATCGCGACCGTTGGTGAGAAAGCCCAGCCAATACATGTAGGGGCGTAGTTCGCGAATGTAGGACATGCGATTGGGGTACGGTGGCGAGGTAATGAGCATGTCGAATTTGTCATGGAGGAATCGAGACGGCTGCCTTGCGTCTCCCGTCACAACGGTTGGCTCGATTCGGGGATTGTCCGCCGCACCATTGAGTACAAGGGAAAGCTCCTTGCGGAAGATACCGGCATTGTCTCGCTGGAGTTCAAAGAGCATTAGCGATTTGTTGGGGTCCTTGAAAGACATTGATTGATGATTAAATGCGGCATTCGACAGCGTAATGACGACACGGCAGAACGCCACAAGAAGGAGGTCGCGCTCGTCGCTTCCTTCTTCAGATGTGTCGATGATGCAGGCCTTCAACCGGCATAGAAAGCGAAGCTCATCGTCATTCCACCACCGCTCAATATTGTGAATAGGTGGCGGATCAACAGCCGGCGCGCCGCTGGACGAGGACGCCACCGCAATGACCGTGCCGAGACTTCTGGCGTTCTCAATGGTAGCCGGTGAGAACTGCCGAAACTTGACGGAACTGAACCATACGAGGAACGGATTGATCTCAAGTCCTGTTCCTCGGAGTCCCATGTATGCCGCGCATAAGGCAGTCGTCCCTGTTCCCGAAAAGGGGTCCAAGACCCTCGCGGCATACTTGTGACCATCCAATATCTTGCTGACAAGTGGGACTGAATAAGCGGGCGTTAGCCGCAACCACCCGTGACGTCCACTGTGCTGGTTATGCTTGAATGTCAGATGAGCGTTCTGCTTCCGGGTGTCCAGCGTTGTCGCGAAAGATGTCGTCATTGGGATGAGAGCAACTTTGTGAGAACGGCATTGACTTCTGCCTTCAGTGTATCGGAATGGCGCTGAAAGAATGCGGCTAAGTCGTACCCGATCACGGTACGCATAAAGGCATACAACGATTTCTGCGGAGACTTCTCCGCCGTGCTGCCCGTGAGTAAAGCCCACTTCTCGTTTCGGTAACGAAGGGCAATATCGTCGTCTATCTGAAGGGAGAGAATGGCGACGCAGGGAAGATATGCCTTTGTATAGGCCGTTGCCGCATTTGCGATGTCGGCATTCTGGCGTTTCGAGTCCTTGCTCTTGTATCCTTGGCGGACTTCAAACACAACCCCTTGAAGTGTTGCCGCAACGCGGTCGCTCACATCCAAGTCGGCGGCACAATCCGCGATCCATTTCTTGATGGCATTGCGTCTTGCGGTGTCAGAGACGGAATCCGTCGGTATGCGAGCGTCAAGATAGAGGGTCCGTGTCTTGCCGCGGCCCTTCTTTACGGTGTATGACCACTTGACGTCATCCTCTGACAAAGCCAAGGAGTCTTGAATAACCCTGCGAAATAGGTTCTCGCATCCGATTCCGATCTGGCGGTAGATGCTGGTCATCCCGCCAGCCGCCTTGTGGGCGGCGTACATGAGGGGATTGTCGAGACCGACCCAACTGTAGAATGGGTCGCTGCGATACATCCTCTGAAATTCGGCGAGGGTGTATCCCTTGTCCGCACCATGCCCGAGTTTGGGGCGATAGTCGGCACAAACACGGATGGCGTTGACAATGTACGCCAAGTATTCTTGATCTTGTTCTTCTTGATTCATGGCGTCATCGTATCCGGTAAAGCGGTTTTCCTCAATTCATCTCTTTCAGCTAACTACAATTGGACGGACCTGTCTAATACCCTAAACGCTACGGCCGACGGCAGCCTATTGCCTCGGACCTGGATCGAGATACACATCGCATTCATCCGATTGTAAAGGGCGTAACATGTCTCACCGGCTCTCCCATCGGTCGACAATCCGGTCGGCCTGACACGAATGGCGCTACGTTTGGTTGAGGATCTGGGTATCGCTTATGGTCGCGCTGAGATCCCTGAGGCCAAGAGCCCCTGGACGATCTGGAGGAGGCGCCATCTCCCTTGGCCGTGGATGGGCCAGCCCTTACCTGTCATTTGGCCAGATCCTGGAACGCGGCCTTTGACTTCCAGTAAACCCCTCGCACCATGAAGATCTCACAGGACCAGCGGTGGAGGTTAACTGGCCAAATCTCCCAAGGTATGGTCCAGGAATCTGAAGCCGAAGCATTACCCCTATTGAGCCCGACGTCCGGGCTTCTTGAACGACGGCATCAGCCGCTCGCTTTTATGCGTCGGCTGGATAGCTTTGTTGGCTGAAGTTTCCTTGGAGCAAGACGGACGACCTTGTGCCCGGACGCCGCCTGAATGGAAAGTAAGTCTGCGCAGATTGCAGAAAGATCACCTCTAAACTTCCGAGTATGTTCCATTCGATGCTTACGCACTTCTTCTACAATAGGGTCTTTCATTTGTTAGCCTCCAACAATTCTTCCGGTGAACAGATTTCAGGGCACATGTACCCTTCGTCTTCAACAATACGCCTGACCGCTCGTCGAGTGAAAGGGTTGTTCAGGTGAGCAAAATTCCAGGTAACGATCACCTCAACGCCATTAACAGCAGCAACAGCGATATGAAGGGCGTCTTCAGGATAATTTGCAGGTATGCCCCTATTGGCGATAATCTTTTCAGCAAGATCTCTACCTTCGTCGTCAATATCAAGCATTGGGAATGATTCAATTGCCTCCAATCGCATCCGGGCCAGGATTGGATCGCCTTTTCCGGCCTCATCGTACACCAGTGCCGAAATATATGTCTCGTACTGTTCTAACAATTCAGGCCACAGTTCCCTTGTAGCCTCTTGGTGGCCGGCAATCATTATGTCATGGCTCGGGCGAGCAGTGAAGTAGCTCACAACGCTTGTTTCTATGTAGATTCGCTTTTTCATGGTTAATTTATATCATTGTCAACGTCATTTGAAATACAGGTATTCGTGTGGTCAATTGAAAGTTAGCCAATGTTTGAATTTACCGGCCTGTGCGGCTTCTTGCGCAGGTCCGGTGGAATGATGGGTTGGGCTTCTTCATGCGACGCGCAGGACTAAGCTTTTACCGCACGCCTTGACGTACTTACGAAGAGTTGCTATCGACGGTGAGTGCTTACCCGTAGCCAGCGAGCGCTCCAGCCGAGCTACCGCAGGCGCTTGAGTTCCCATACGTTCCGCTATCTGCGCCTGCGTGAGACAGGCCTCCTGGCGCGCCTTGAGCAAGGCATCCAGCAGAACGGTCTCGTCTCGCTCAATACGTTCAACCTCAGCGCGTACGCCAGGACGGCGCATGAGCTTCTTTACCAGTTGATCATGTGTTTGCACGTTTGATCTCCTTCATTCGGGTTTCGGCAACTTTGCGTTCACGCGTGGGCGTGCGTTCGGATTTCTCGATGAAGCTGTGAAGCATGACGATGCGTTTTCCTACGAGCGTGCAGAAAAACCCACGGGCTATGCTTTCGACGCCTTTGAGCCGTAGCTCAAAGAGTCCGTCGTCACAGGCTTTGGTGTGAGGCTCCCCGATGTTTGGGCCAAGAGCAATCATCCGGCGCGTTAGCACGATGTACCGTGCCGCGAGGTGTCGGGCAGTTCCATGATCTGCTCCTGCACTGTCTCGCTGTAGTAATTGATCGTGTAGTCCACGGTTAAAGCTTAACAAATATGTTATTGGCGCACAAGCTGTAAAGACATTGAACAGATAGGCCACCGATGCTTGGATTCGAAAAGCCTAACACTCGCGGGCGGCGGGCTCCTTCACGCGCTGCAAGAGACGGATGACGTGACCCCATGGTAATTGTGCAAGAGCCTCTTGCACAATTACCCGCTCGGGCCATGCCACGGCAAACGCGCGCATGTACTTGAGATTGCGCGGCGAGAAGCCCTGCAGGTCCGGGAACGCGCCGCGCTGAGATCCCTGAGGCCAAGGGCCCCTGGACGATCTGGAGGAGGCGCCATCTCCCTGGCCGTGGATGGGCCAACCCCCACCCTCGGCTACTCCCGCACCCTGCCAAAGCAAAACCCTACGCTGACCTACTTATAGCTTGCCTGTAGTTGATGTCGCATGCTTCAACAGGATGTCTTTGATCTCCCCGGGATGATGCGCCACGGCCCAATCCCAGTTTCCAAACCCACCGAGGGCATTGACGGCCTGTGTCCATTCGGCTAGATACCCCCGTTTCACCCGATCTTGCTCGGTGTCCAACCCTTTGGTCTCCAGGATCAGTGCCTCACCCGATACCAGACGGATCAGAAAGTCCGGACGATACTTACGCACCACGCCTCGATAGACGTACAGCACCTCAAACCCAAGATGGTCGTTCTTGGCCCAGGCGGTCACCGTGTCGCTGTCGTCCAGTACGAAAGCGTCCGACGCTTCCCAGGTGCTGTCATAGACGGAGACATTGATGTGTGACCTGCGCGTCCGTTCGCAGGGCTTGCCCGTATACCAGGTGCGCATCTCACCCGTAAAGCGGATGGGGTGATCGCGGTCGAAGACCGGGGTGAGCCTCTCGGTGTTCTCCTGTCGCACCGCCTCCCAGACATGCTGTACGACCCGCGACATATTGAGCGTGATAATCAGCCGCCGACGCAGTTCATCCTGGTAGAAAAGCGGTGGCGAGATGGCAATCTGGTCGGAACGGATGAATTGCTCCACGATCTGTACCAACTGCGCCAGCAACACCTCTCTGCTACCCTTCCAGGTGTGCTTCATCTGGTCGAACACGTCCCGCGCCGTCTCGAAGATGATGCGCTGGGTGCGGAACTCCCGCGCCAGCCGCTCCAATTCGATCCGGCTGATTTTGGTTATGTCGGGCTTGCCTTCCAGGATGGGGGCCAGATCGACTACTTGGGTCATCTTCGCCGCGTCGAGTTCCAGCGGGCGCACCTTTGACCAGTCCAGCGCCAGAGTAGGCTGAAAGACATGATCAATCCGCACCACGTTGGGCCAGCGGATTTCAAATTCGGCCTTGGCGGGGTCCGGCTCGACGGCGGTCTTGGGTGCGGGCGGCGGGGGTGGGCCGTCCTGTCCGCCTTCGTGCGGTAGAAAGGTGAAGGGCACGCCGAAGATGTTGACATACTCCGGCTCGAACAGTCCCGTTTCCGGGTTGACCTCGTAGGAGGTACGCCGCAGGCCGCGCCCGACCACCTGCTCACACAACAACTGGCTGGTGAAGGCCCGCAGGCCCATGACGTGAGTGACCGTCTTGGCATCCCAGCCCTCGCTGAGCATCCCCACCGAGATGACCTTCTGGATTTTCTCGCCCGGCTGGCCAGCTCGTCCCACCGTGTCCACCGTCTTACGCAAAAGCTCCGCTTTTTGCGTAGTGGTCAGTGGTTTGTGGATAGTGGTTAGCAACGGATCGCTGATCTCTTCTTCACTCTCCACTGTCCGCTGTTCACTATCCACTGCCTCTCGCGCTTCCGCTTCGTCCAGCACCTTTGAGTCAATGTGCAGGATGCGCTCCGGCTCGCACAGCTCGTCGATGTGGATGCGCTTGGAGTCGAAGGCGTGTTTGACCCGCGCCGCCGTCTCGGTGCGATTGCAGACGGTGATCATCACCGGCGGGGTGGGCAATCCGGCCGCCGCCCACGCCCGTTGCGCCTCGCGCCAGTCGTAGCCCAGCAGGTAGTAGGCGTTCAGCACAAGGTCTGGCAGCGGTTCTTCCGGCCTCGCCTTGCGGTTCAGGTCGTCCTTCACGTCCGGGTCGTTGTAGATATGGTAGAGGCGCGATTTGTAGGTCCTAGCGGCGGGCACGGCATCGTCGCGAACTACCACGCGCGGAGTCTTGACCAGGCCCGACTCGATGGCGTCGTTCAGCCCAAAGTCGCTGACGATCCAGCCGAACAGCGCCTCCTCGCTGCTCTTCTTACCCGACGGCGTAAAGGGCGTGGCGGAAAAGTCGTAGCAGGTGAGGATACCCCGCGAGCGGTGCAAACGGTCCAGCCCGCCGATCCACACCGTGGCTTCCTGGGCGCTGTCCTTCAGGTCGCGAGCGCGCAGGTATTTGCCTTCCGCTTCCCAGTTGACGCGCCAGGCATGATGCGCCTCGTCGTTGATGACCAGCAGATTGCGGGCATTGGCCATCTCGTCCAGCACGTCACGGGTGTAGGCCTCATCGCTTTTGACGCCGCGCTTATCCACACTGCGCCGTTTCTTGACCTGCTCCTCGCTGTCCCAGGCCATGGTATGCCAGTTGCGCACCAGCACCTTGCCCTGCCGCAGTTTATCCAGCAGGGCCGTAGGGACGATGCGGAAGGCTTCGTAGTAATTCCCCTCCGCCGAGAGTTCCAGGACCGACAGCCGCTTCTTCACCGTCAGCCCCGGCGCGATGACCAGTACGTTTCTGGCAAAGCGAGCATCCTGCGGTGAGGCCACCTTGTTCAGGATGTGCCAGGCGATGACCATGGCCATGACGATGGTCTTGCCCGAGCCGGTCGCCATCTTGCAGCACTGCCGCACGAACTCCCCGCCGTCGCCCGGAACCTCGATGCCCACCCGCTCGGCGGCAGGCGCTTCGGTCAGCCAGATCAGCGTCTCCATCGCCTCCAACTGGCAGAAGAAAAAGCGCCGCGCCTCGAACTCCTCCGGGTCGCGCCAGTGCTCCAGCAGCCGCTTGGTGATGCCGGAAATGCCGGGATAGCCCGCCTCGCGCCAGGTCTTGACGCGCGGGCGGATCTGATTGACAAGTGGAATCTCCACAAAGATGCCGGGATCGTCGAACGCTTTGGAATCGCCCGAGGCCACCACGTACCCCGCCGGGCGGCGGCCGTCCTCCAGCGAAAACAGCAGAGTCTCGCGCTCGTAGCGCCAGTGGCGTTGCGGCTCTTCGTAGGGCGAGTTGATGATCAGGCGATCAATGGTGGCATGCGCCATCACGGTTCCTCAGGCGGCACCAGCGGCTCAATGGCGGCAATCAAGACAGGGATCTCGTGAGTGGCGATCCTCCACACCTTGAGCAGATCAAGACGAAAATAGTCGTGGGCGATCCGATGTCGCATGGCAACCATTTGATCCCAGGGAATAGCTGGATGAGCACCCTTGGTGGCGTCGGATACCTTCCTGGCTGCTTCGCCGATGTTCTCCAGGGTTTTCGCAATGGCGTGTTGGTGCAAATGACTTTGCCGAAATTGGTCCCAGGTGATCTCGCGACTGAACTCCAAGGCGCGCCTGGCGGCGATCAGAATGTCCAGTAAGTATGCGTCATCCCGCCACATAGAGAGGTTCCAAGTGGGTCAATATGTGCTTGCGTCGAATATAGTTCTCACTTTGTTCCACTAAGCGCTTCTCAACCAGATCTACCTTTCGGCCACAAAGGGCTTCCAATTCCTCTTCCATAGTCAGGAAATGCTCATACCGCCAATCCGTGTCGGGAGCAAATGCTACCAGTACATCCACATCGCTTTCAGGACCGAAATCCTCCCGCAAAACCGACCCGAACAATGCCAGTTCTGTAATCCTCCACCGCCGGCAGAAATCCGCCAGGCGCTCCCGATCGATCAAGATGTGCGCCATCATTCCACCTCCAGCACCTTCAGGCTCTCAATGCCCCGGTCGTCCACGATCTTGACGGCGATGCGCTTGTGCTCGCCGGACTCGAAGGGCAGCGACACCGTGCCGCGGTAGGCTTCAATCGCCTCTTCGTCAATCTCGGCCTTCAGGTTCTTCGCCAGCCGCGCCCAGCCCTCGTTCTCCCCGGCCATCGGGAAAAAGACCTGGCGAGGATAGAGGCTACGGCCATCATAGTCGGTGTCCAGCAACCAGACGGCAATGCGCTCGCTGCCGCCTGACTCCAGTCCACCCGTCTTCGTATTGTAGTAGTCAAACCCTTCGACGACCACGCGCCACTTACTCTTGTGTTCGCCCTTAGCGATCTTCTCCAGCCGTACGTCCGGTTGGCCGATGAGCCAGAAGGATTCGTTGCTGGCGCGCTTTTTCTTCAGGTCCTCGGTGAGCAGATCAGCGTTCATCTGTACTTTTAGGAATTGCATACCAGCAAGTTCAGATTTCATCTCGTCTATGTCTTTGGCGGCCTCTGGGTCAAACTGAAACGCGGCGAACACCAACAGCTTTGGTCTTGGTACCAGTGTTCGCGCTTCCTCCCAGGCATGTTCCACCTGGCGCTGTTCCAGTGGCGCATGCTCCGGGCCGAAGGAGATGACAACGCGCTGCGGGCTGAAGGCAGTGCCTTCTTCACGCACCCGGTCAGCGCCCTCGTTGCTCGGTCGCGTCTCGCCGTCGGCGTGGAGATAGCGGCAGCCGGGTAGCGGCTCCATCCGGGCGAAGCGGATGTGCTGGCCAGCCTTGCCGCGAATGCCGGCTCGCAGGAGTTCATCCCGCCATTCGCCCTGCCGCAGCGTCTCACCAGAGCGGGCGATGGAAGCGTCGGCATCCGTAGGGGCAGGGCTTGTCCCTGCCCGATCCTGGGCGGACACAAGGCCCGCCCCTACGTCGGCCAACAATACGTCCACCGACTTGACTGCCGGCGCGGGTACGGCCTCGACGGTGAATGGGCCGGTGACGCGCGTTCGTTTCTTGTCCAGGAAGGGCTGATCGTAGAGCGTTTCCTGCGTCGCGTGGCGCGCGATGGCCGCGTCAATTTGCGCGCGCGTCATGCCTTCCCGGATGTCCGGGTTGTTGGCGATGGACTTGAGCGTGACGTGCGGGACGGTCTTGTACTTGAAGCCACTGCCAACGCCTTCCTGCGGGTGAGCCAGCTCGTAATAGTCGAAGGCGGCGGTCATCAGCCGCTGCTTGGCCAGCGTGGTCGCCACGCGCGACGTGTCGCAGGTGATCCAGCGCCGCCCCCACTGCTCGGCTACATAGGCCGTGGTACCGCTCCCGCATGTCGGGTCGAAGACCAGGTCGCCGGGGTCGGTGGTCATGAGGAGGCAGCGTTCGATAACTCTTAAATTGGTTTGGACAACGTAAATCTTGTCTGCGCCATAACCGCCGCTGGCCGTGTCTGTCCAGGCATTGCTCACAGGAAAAAAGGGGAAATCAGCAGCATATCGCCTATAGGAAAGTGTTGTTCCATAAGCCTCCAGACGATCAGCAGCTAAAAGGTTGGTGAATCCCCTTTCATTTGTCTTCCACCCGCCCTTTCCGGGTAGATATGTTTTCCCCTGAAACTCAACGGGCATCGATGTAGTTTCGCTGCTCGATGCTGAGGTCAAATTATCTCGACGGTATATTCGACTGCTCTTTGACAAGAGATCGGGATTGTCCATCTCTTCACGGGTCATTTTCCTACATGTCCCGTCTGGGAATGCAACATAATCGTAATTCACCCAACCAAAGCCAACTCGCGGAAGAAACAATGATCTAAATTTCACAGATGATTTGTTCTTCGCATACCAGATTAGGTAATCATTAGTGTCAGATAGCAGAGAACCAGACTGTCCCGTCGTTTTCCTGAAACTTATAATGGATACAAAATTCTCCGCCCCAAACACCTCATCCATCAACTCGCGCACGTGGTGGACGTTCTCATCGCTGATCTGCACGAAGACGCTGCCGCTCTCGGTGAGCAGTTCCCGCGCCAAGAGCAGGCGGTCGCGCAGGTAGGTCAGGTAGGAGTGGATGCCCAGCTCCCAGGTGTCGCGGAAGGCGCGGATTTGCTCCGGCTCGGCGGTCAGGTCTTCGTCCTTGCCGTCCTTCACGTCGCGCTTGTTGACGAAGGGCTGAAAGTTGGAGCCGTACTTGATGCCGTAAGGCGGGTCGATGTTGATCATCTGCACCTTGCCCGCCATGCCTTCCTTTTCGATCAGCGAGTTCATCACCAGCAGGCTGTCACCGGCCACCAGCCGGTTGCTCCAGCCGTGGGCGTGCTTGTAGAACTCGATCGCTTCTCGCAGCGGCTCCTTGCGCTCGACCGCGAAGAGCGGCAACTGATCACTATCCACTGCCCCCTGACCACTGCCGTTCCGCTTGCGCACCGCCTCGATAATGGTGCGTGGGTCAATCCGCTCGTGGACGTGCAGGCTGACGGTGGGGACTTCAAAGGACGTATGCTCGGCCTTGCCCGCCCATTGCAAATAAGGCAGTTGCAGCTTCTCCAGGGCCGCAGCCGCGTCGGTCGCCTGATCAATCAACGCATTCGCCTTCTCCTGAAGCAGCGTCAACCCCTCTTCCGTCACGCCGTCCTGTTTTGCTCTTGCAAGTTCCAGAAACGCTGCCTTCGCGGCGCTCGTGAGTGCCCTTACTTGAGCATAGCGTTCCTCAATCTCCTTTCGGCCGTTTTGTTGATCCCAGGACAAAGCTGGGTCCAGGTGCGGGTCGTAGCTGTAGGTGCGCTTCTGCCCTGCGTCCGGGTCGGTCTCCGGCGTCACCAGCCCGACCGGCGGGTTGTTGACCCGCTGCTTGTCCTGATGCTCGTAGGATTCGATGGGGCGTTTGGTTTCGGTTGTCTTTTTCCGTGCCATCAATAATCCGTCTGATTTTGTTGGGTCTTGGAGTAAGAAAACCAATATGGCGCGGGGTTTCCACCCAGCATCACGTTAGACTGCACGTTGGTCAAGACCTCCGTGTAACTGCTCACCCCTGCGCAACCGTTCGCAGCGAGCGTCCCGCGCCTCAATGCCATCCCGCAGGAGTGACATCAGCGTGACCGCGCCGGTGAATGGCGTGATCACATCATTCATCAGAGTACTGTCGAGCAGCCTTTCGCTGATCCTGTTGAGTACCGCATGAATGGCTGATAGGGCCACGGATACTTGCGCCGTACTGGCTGGTATGAGCGGCTGCGCCCCGCTGTTGAGGGCCAACGCCAAGTCGCGATGGCTGAGAAGGCGGTTCCGCCAATCCCGAGCGAATGTCGTTGCGTTGGCCGCTTTATCCACTAACATACCTACTTCGGCCCGGAGCGCCAGATCGCTGATTTGCTCAGGCAGCGCCCTAAGCGTTAGGTTTGCCAGACCCATAGATTTTGGCGGATCGGTCATCCGACACAAGTGAAGCAGTATGCTCTCCCACAGTGTGTCCTGAACGATTCGGAAGAATAGAGCGGTTGCAGAATTGAGTAGTTCCACCCGCTCCGGTTTGGTTCCAAACATTTCGTAGTATTCTTGCCACTTGACGCGTAACCAAGCCAGCTCGTTCCAGAGTTCATGGAACATTGGACCGAGACTGGGACCCAGTTTAGCGATGTGCTCGCTCTCTACTTCGCGCGCTGTTTGCTGATCCGCCATGTCGTCATCCGTCTGCGATCCAATCACTGAGCCTGTTGGTCAGCGTATTCCGATCCTCACACGCCTGACAACTGTGCAATTGTAGTTAGCTGCCAATGACTCGTCAAGGCTCCCAGAGTTCGCCATTGCCAACAAACATTGACCAATATACGCTGCGCGCGACCCATAGCAGCCCTCCACCAAGTCGAAGAGTCCAGCTTCGCGCTCGTAGCCCTTCGGCTCATCGTAAGGCGGTTTGATGATGAGGCAGTCAATCGTTAGGCTAGGCGCAGAGCTGCTCTTTTAGCCACACGCAGGTCATCTCGATGATCTCCAGCACCTCGTCGGTCTCTATCGACGGGAATTCAACGTCCTGGTAACGGAGCGTCGCGGCAAATGGGTTCAGGCGTATCAGTTTGTCTTTAGGCATCGGCAGTACGATTCCTTGCTGATCCAGCAACTCCATCAGTTCTCCAAGATCGTGCGTGCGGCGAAAGACGATCCCGTTCGAGACCAACACCGCCTTGATTACTTTCTCCACATACTGTTGCGCGTGAAAACCCACGCTGGGGACCGGCGAGTCGGGAGCTCGTACCAGCACCTCAACGGTCTTCCAATCCCGTTGTGCCGCCTTGAGTAGCGCCTGCGCTTCAGGCGTGGCTGGCTTGGGATTGTTGAGCGGCATAAAGCGTCCTCCCTTCCCGCAGCGCCCAATAGATGGGGCTAGTACACCAGTCCTTGCATTTCTCCACCTCCATTTCTGAATAGACCAGTACATCCACGCCCGTTCCGACGTGGCCCACTGCCTTACGTAAACGGATCATCTCTTCGTACTGATCACGCGATTCCGGCAAGATGATCATCAGGTCCAGGTCTGAACCGGCGTCGGCATCGCCGCGCCCGTAGGAGCCAAACAGGATGATCCGGCTGGGCTGTGCGGCGACGACGACGCGTTGGACGACTTGCTGCAGGGTCTGCTCGTTGATCATCACTCGATCTCCATCACCTTCAAGCCCTCAATCCCTCGGTCATCCACGATCTTGACGGCAATGCGCTTGTGTTCGCCCGCCTCAAAATCCTCGATCAGGATCACCTGAAGGAACATACGAGCTTCGGGAATCCACGCCCACTTCCGTATCCTACCATCGGGCTGGATTTCCGTCTTCTCCGAATGGCCGGTTACATGAGCTATCCCCTCGTCCCGCATCATCGCTCGATCCGACATCCTTCGCATGAAGTCGAAGTACGTCGTTGCGGGGATTCTCTCGCCATTTCAAGGACTTGTCAAGGTTCGCCGTGACCTGCTGCTCGGCGGCAAAGACTGCAGCGGCTGTCAGCCTCATCCCCGAAGGGCCGTAGACGATCTGGGCGTATTCGGAGCGCCTCGACGGGGCTCCGCACGCCTCTTGCCACGGATTCAGAAGCGGGTTGCGAAATGACGCAAAAGATCAGATACTTGGGGTCTGAGTGTCACTGCTCGCTACGCATATCACAGGAGGCTGCCATGGCAGACGAAAAGCTGATCGTTGGACGTACGAAACATGGGGAGTTGACGCTTGACCAGATTGCCGAGCTGCAACCTGGGCTAGGTCAGTTGATGCCGCTTATGAGTGAACGCTACTGGATTTGCTACTATGCCGCCAAGGGCGGCAATTGGGCGCTGGCCGCTTACCAGCTCAATGGCCTGCGAAGCCTGTTCAAAAAGGCCAATACCACGCGGCCGAAGTACCAAGGGATGCTCGAGCGTTATGCCAAGGCAATCTTCGACCCGCTTGCGCAGTCCATAGAGGCCAAGAACTTCACCGAGTTCGAAAGGTGCTACCTGCAGGGTATTGAGCTGGCCAACGAGATGCACGTGACCACCCATCACCCTGAGATTGTCTGGAAGCTGCCGCCCACTCCCCCGCAACACCTGGAGCTGGGCCCTTGTGTGTAGAGTGCGGTATTCCACAAGTCTCTCGACATATTCGATAGCTCAAGGCCATAAAATCCCCCCTAACCCCCCTTTTGAAAAGGGGGGAAGTCGAACGGGATACTCATGAAACGGTTGACCGCTCTTGCCGTAGCCCTGCTTGTCTGTATGACCCTCGATTCAATGGCTCAAGCGGAGCCCCTGGATGCGCTGACGCTCCGTCAAGGAGACGTGAGGATAGTGAAGGTTGCCGACGGCGCGAAGGCTTCAGACGTTCAGGGTGTCATAGACACGGGCGGCGTGCCCTCCGCCATCCCGATGTTCAGCAAGGGGGGTGCGCTGTACGGAATTATCGCGGTGGACTTGTACCAGCAACCCGGTGAATACCAGATGACGGTGTATGAGGCGACAACCAAACGAGCTGTGTCCACGAGAGACCTCATCGTGAAACAAGGGGAATTTGAGAAGAGTATCAGCCCGCGCTGGAACACACAGGTTTTTGGCCAAGCTGATCTCGAAAGGATCGCCAGGGAGAAACAGGCAATGGCTGAGGCTCTTCGCACCTCCTCTTCTCAGCCCCTGTGGCAGGACGGAACGATCTATCCGATTGAAAAAACCGATCACACAGGATTGATCACGACCCCCTTTGGCCAGATTCGGATGAATCCAGCCCAGGACTGGTATCGATTTCATCGGGGAACCGATTTTCAGGCCCCCAAGGGCTTTCCGATACGGGCAATTGCCACCGGGAAGGTCGCGCACCTCGGCCATGATTATCTATTGGAAGGCAATATCACGGTGATCGATCATGGCTTGGGGATCTTTTCTTCGTACCTGCATCAGTCGTCGTTTCTCGTGAAGGTTGGGGATGAGGTCAAGAAAGGAGACATCATCGGGCGAGTCGGGAGCACCGGGAACAGTAACGCACCCCACTTACACCTTGCGCTGAGGATCGGCGCCGCGCTGGTCGATCCGACACAATTTATTGAAGCAATGCGTCAACCATGACTACTTGAACTGCTCGCCGCCACGCTACGTGAATCCGGTGATACCAATAGAAGAAATAGCATCGGCCGAACGCCTTCTATGTAAGAATTTCCGAGTTCCGGGCTGGACAGGTGGTTGAATCTTTTCGTGTAGTGAGGTGTTCTCGGAGACTTAGCGAGGTGGTACCGCGCTTGCATCCTTACGCTTAAGAAACCCCCCGTGCGGGCCGGCGGTTTTATTCTCATTAACCTTAGGCGAAGGAGTAAAGCGATGCGAACATTATATAGGAGTCTTTTGGTACCCACCCTCTGTGTTGCTGTATCGGTCCTCATGTTCGCCGATGTCAGCCACGCGAAGAAAGGCGGGAACTCAGGTTCAAAGGTGAAGGTCGACGTCAGGGCGGAGTTGGAGCCGTGCGGCGCCGTCGCTCTCGCTACCTCACCTTGTGATCCTGCCGGCATACCTCCTGAGCCGGATGCCAAGGGCAAGATGAGACACCAGAAGGAGATCCGGAAAGAAGTGTTAAAGAAAGATGAGTTCAAAGGGAACGTAAAGATGCGAGCCCATCCTGCTTCTGCCTTGGGGATCGTGGACGAAGCTTCGGCAGAGAACGCCGACATCCGCCTGATCTTGAGCCGCAATAGTACCGACTTTGCGGAGTGCTTCCTGCAGTTCGACGAGTTCGACGATGATGATGATGATGAGGATGAGGATGAGGATGAGGATGAGGATGAGGAAATTCAGGCGGTGTTTAAGATTCATGTGCGAATGAAGAAAGGGGCTGTGAAAGTGACAAAGGGTGTGTGCGACGTAGACCTGGGAACTGACGACATCCAGTCGGGTGTTCCTGATGCCCAGGACGGCGATCTGGCGACGGCTACGCTTGTCAGAAATCCAGCCGATCGCACCCAAGACATTGATTTCCTGCAGGACATCTTCGAACAGCACTGAGCGTCCGCTTCTCCGAAGCTCCCACTGCTAGGCGAGGCAAGGGGTGCCGGGTAACAATCCGGCCCCCTTGTGCCTTTTCCGGACCTCAATTCCTCTTTACAATCTTCGAGTTATTGTGTTATTTTCGCTCTACGGCAAGGAGGTAAGTCTATGTCTGGACATTCTAAGTGGTCAGGCATCAAACACAAGAAGGCTAAGATAGATGCCATTCGCGGCCGTGCGTTTACCAAGCTGATCAGGGAGATCACGGTAGCCGCCAGGGTGGGCGGAGGCGACCCGACCGGGAATCCTCGTCTTCGATTGGCAATCGAGAGGGCCAAGGCTGTCAATATGCCCCAGGACAACATCCAGCGAGGCATCATGAAGGGCACGGGTGAGCTCCCTGGTGTGTCCTACGAGGAGTATGTCTACGAAGGGTACGGGCCGGGTGGCGTCGCCGTCCTGCTTGAGGTGTTGACCGACAACAAAAATCGGACCGCCCCGGAGTTCCGTAAGGCATTTTCCAAGTACGGGGGAAACCTGGGTGAATCGGGATGCGTCGCGTGGCTGTTCGAAAAAAAGGGGCTGATTCAAGTGGAAGCGGCCGCGGTTGATGAGGATCGGCTGCTCAGCGTTGCGTTGGAGGCGGGCGCCGAGGATGTTCGCCGGTCAGACAATACCTTCGAGATTATCACCGCACCAAAAGACCTCGAACGGGTCAAGGAGTCCCTGACGAAGGAAAAGATCGAGATCGCCGACGGAGAGGTGACCATGCTCCCACAGAGCACCGTCAGACTGGAAGGGAAGCAGGCGCAGCATATGCTCCAGTTGATGGAGGCGCTTGAAGAGCACGACGATGTCCAGAATGTGTATGCGAACTTCGATATCCCCGAAGAGATCATGGCGGCAGTGACCGGCTAGGCCTGTGGTGAGCGCTGTCGAACCGTTGGATCGCCCGATGATCCCGATGGAACTACTATGCTGGTCTTAGGGGTTGATCCAGGGGCCAGCGCTACCGGCTACGGGATGGTAGCTCGCAGTGATGACGGTGTATTGCGGGCCGTCGAATACGGTAGCGTCATCACCGCGCCTAGAGATCCCTTCCCTTCCCGCCTGCAACAGATCTTCAGCCGCCTGACCGAGCTAATCCGTTGTTATCAGCCAGAGTGGGCAGCGGTCGAAAGCCTTATCTTCGCGAAAAATGTACAAAGCGCGTTCAAGCTAGGCCAAGCGAGAGGGGTCACCCTTCTGGCTGCCGCGCAGAGTGGCCTTACCATTGCGGAGTACACCCCACTGCAGGTGAAAAGCGCTGTTACCGGGTATGGCGCTGCTGGTAAAGGCCAAGTCCAGCAGATGGTCGAATCCCTCCTTGGTCTTAAAGAGCCGCTGCGTTCGGCTGACGCTGCCGATGCGCTGGCCGTAGCCATTTGTCACCACCATTCGGCCCGGCTCCTGTACCTGTCGAGAGGCAGAGGACGGTGATCGCAGCGCTCCGCGGACTGTTGGCATCCAAGGATCCCGGACAGATTGTTGTCGATGTGAACGGGGTCGGTTACCAGGTTTTTATCCCCCTTTCGACGTTCTATCAGCTCCCGGAGATCCAACAGGAGGTACGCCTTCGCATCTACACGCATGTCCGCGAGGATGCCATCCAATTGTACGGGTTTCATGCTCTCGAGGAGAAGATGACGTTCGAGCTGCTGACGGGAGTCTCCGGAATCGGTCCTCGCCTCGCAGCCAACATCCTGTCAGGAATCTCGGTGGAGGAGTTTATCCCGGCCATTCTAGAGGGCGATATCGCAAGACTCAAGGCGATTCCAGGGGTGGGTCGGAAAACGGCCGAGCGGATCATCTTGGAATTGAAGGATAAGGTTCTGGAGGTTCCTTGTACGAGTCGAGCCGTGGTTGGCCACCAGCCGAGCCCGGAACGAGATCGTACGATCGAAGATGTCGTCTCTGCGCTGCTGAACTTAGGCTGCAGCCGCAAAGAAGCCTCGGCGGCGGCAGAGGCGGCGCATCAGGCCGTCGGCGATGGGGCGGACTTTGAACAGTTCGTCAAGCATGCGCTGAAAACCCTCTCCGAGAGGACAGGGAAGCGGTTATGACATCGGAGAAGCAGAAGAAAGAGAGCGGGCCAGAACGGGTGGCGAATCGGCAGCTCCAGGACGAGGATCAGGATCTCGAGCTAAGCCTGCGCCCAAAAGCCTGGGATGACTACATTGGCCAGGAAAAGGTTAAGGCGAACCTCCAGGTCTACGTACAGGGGGCCAAGGCGCGAAGAGAGCCCCTGGACCACCTGCTCTTCTATGGCCCGCCGGGGCTTGGCAAGACCTCTCTCGCCTTTCTCATTGCCTCGGAGATGGGGGTGAGCATCCGGGTCACCTCCGGACCAGTGATCGAACGGCAGAAAGACCTGGCGGCAATCCTCTCCAGCCTCAGGGAAAATGACGTCCTGTTCATTGACGAGATCCACCGGCTGAATCCCCTGGTCGAAGAGACCCTCTACCCTGCAATGGAAGATTACAAACTGGACCTGATCATCGGTCAGGGTCCGAGCGCGCAGACCTACCGGCTGAAGCTGCCGCGTTTCACGTTGATCGGGGCCACGACTCGCGCCGGGCTTCTGTCTTCGCCTTTGCACAACCGGTTTGGTGTGGTCCAGCGCTTGGACTTTTACGATGCGACGAACCTCTTTAGGATCGTCCTGCGGTCGGCAAAGATCCTGGGGGTATCGATCGTCGAGGACGGCGCGTGGGAAATCGCGCGACGCTCCCGTGGAACGCCTCGCATCGCCAATCGCCTGCTGCGGCGCGTCAGGGATTTCGCCCAGGTGCTGGGGGATGGCGTCATTACCCGTGAAGTTGCACGGGGCGCGCTGGAACGGCTCGAGGTGGACACCATCGGGTTCGACGAAATGGATCGGCGGATCCTGCACACCATCATCGAAAAGTTTGCCGGAGGGCCGGTGGGAATCGAGACGATCGCAGTCGCTGTAGGAGAGGAAAAAGAGACGATCGAAGACGTCTACGAGCCGTTTTTGATCCAGCAAGGGTTTCTGGCCAGGACCCCAAGGGGTCGCACTGTCACTCGTCTGGCCTTTGATCATTTCAATCTCCCCCGCCCGGCCGAGTCACAGGGCGAGTTATGGCATGGGTAGATTGCGTCTATAGCATAGGACACGACGACGCAATGGACGCGAAAGACGCACATGCAGGGACTGGATTCACTCGCCAGGCTGTTGATCTTGTTCGGCCTCATTCTGGCCGTCGTAGGGGGACTCATCCTGTTCGTCGGAAAGGTCCCTTTCATTGGGAGGCTACCGGGGGACATCTACATCCAACGAAAGAACTTCTCATTCTATTTCCCCCTGACCACCTCAATATTGTTGAGCATCCTCCTGACCATACTCTTTTCATTATTTCGCCGCCGGTGAGCGGCGCCGATGCTGCCAGGAGTTGACTCCTCCCGTGTCTATCGCTTTGCGGACAGCCGACTTTGACTATATCCTGCCCCCCGATCTGATTGCCCAGACGCCCGCTTCCGAGCGTGACTGCTCGCGGCTCATGGTCCTGGATCGGAACACAGGCGTCCTGCAACATCGGATCTTCCGAGATCTTCCAGAATACCTCCTTCCAGGAGATCTGCTGGTCATCAATGAGGCCAAAGTGATCCCCGCCAGGCTCTTCGGTCGATCCGAGCGGCGGCATCTCATCGAGGTATTGCTCCTGTGTGAAGTTGAAGCCGATCCCGGCTTAAGGCATGCCGGAACAGGCTGTTGGGAGGCTTTAGTCAAGCCATCCAGGCAGGTTCGGGCCGGCGATCGCCTTACCCTGGCCAATGAAACGATCACGGCTGAGGTGATGGAGAAGCGCGGTGAGGGACGCCACCTGCTCAAGCTCGCGTATGACGGAACACTCAGTGACCTTTTGTGGCAATTCGGCCAGATGCCGGTTCCGCCCTACATCAAAAGACAGGGTAGAGGGTATAGGGTAGAGGGTAGAGAAGAGAAGAATTCCTCGCCTTCCCTGAACCCTATACCCTATCCCTTAGACCCTAGCACTTTGGATCGCGAGCGGTACCAGACGGTATACGCAAAGCATGAAGGGGCCATCGCGGCGCCCACGGCCGGCCTCCACTTCACGCCGGAACTGATCGAGACGCTCACGCGGCAGGGTGTCGCCGTGGCCCCGATCACCCTCTATGTCGGTCCTGGCACGTTTCGTCCTGTTCGGGTGGGGGAGATTGCCGCGCATCAGATGGAGCCGGAGCGTTACATTGTTCCGGAACAGACGGCCCTGGCGGTCAAGGCCGCAAGGAGAGAGGGGCGGAGGGTGATCGCCGTCGGGACCACGACCGTCCGGGCCCTGGAGCATGCCGCAGTCGATGGCGATGTGAGGTCCGGGGCCGGCGTCACAGACCTCTTTATCTACCCGGGCTATCGCTATAGGTGTATCGACGCCCTGATCACCAACTTTCATCTGCCTCGCTCTACCCTCTTCATGCTGGTCTCTGCCTTCGCAGGCCGGCAAGCCGTCGTGGCTGCGTATCGTGAGGCTATCGCCCTACGCTACCGTTTCTATTCCTACGGCGACGCGATGTTGATTGTGTGATAAGGTAGCCAGACAGCCTTCAGCAGTCAGCACGTTATAGGTTCTAATCTGGCTGAAGGCTGAAGACTGAGAGCCTCATAGGAGAGTTAGTGACCTTCGAGTTGCTGAAGATCGATGCTGCAACAGGCGCACGGCGTGGGAGACTGAGGACGCCCCACGGCGCGGTGGAGACCCCTGCATTCATGCCCTGCGGGACAGGAGGCGCGGTCAAGGCGCTCACGCCCCATGAGCTGGAGACCGAGGGGGTACAGATGGCCCTGTGTAACACCTATCACCTCTACCTGCGTCCCGGCCATCGGCTCATTGAGGAGCTCGGCGGTTTGCATCGTTTCATGGCGTGGTCAGGATCGATCCTCACCGACAGTGGGGGGTTTCAGGTCTACAGTCTGGCTCGGCTTCGACAGATCTCGGAGGATGGGGTGAGCTTTCGGTCCCATCTTGACGGATCACTTCACTTTCTCTCACCGGAGCTCGCCATCGAAGTCCAAAAATCTCTTGGGGCGGATATCATCATGCCGCTTGACGAGTGCGCCCCCTATCCCTCGACCACCGACTATCTTCAGCGGTCGCTAGGGCTGACGCTCAAGTGGGCAGAACGGTCCCGGGTAGCCCATCCCAATGGGCAACCGGCGTTGTTCGGCATCTTACAGGGCGGGACCGACAGGGCGATTCGGGAACAGGCCGCAACAGACCTGCAGAAGATCGGCTTTGACGGCTACGCATTAGGCGGTCTCGCCGTCGGTGAGCCGAAAGCGGTCATGTACGAGACCGTCGCTCATACCACGCCGCTCTTGCCTGTCGATCGGCCTCGCTACCTGATGGGGGTCGGAACGCCGGAGGATCTCGTGGAAAACGTGATGCGGGGGGTGGACATGTTCGACTGCGTAATGCCCACCCGGCACGGCAGGACCGGAGGCCTGTTTACCAGCCAGGGCCGGATCAATATTAAGGGGGCGGCGCATGCGTCAGACGAGAGGCCGCTCGATCCCGCTTGTGATTGTTACACGTGCCGGCATTTCTCCCGCGCCTATCTCCGGCACCTCTTTATGGCAGGCGAGATACTTGGACTGCGTTTGAACACGCTTCACAATCTCCATTTCTATCTTGCACTCATGCAGCAGATCCGCCAGGCTATCGAAGATGGGAGCCTTGCCGCATTCCGGATAAGGTTCCTTAAGGAAACTGGTACGCTGAATCGCGACGAAACCGTAGCGTAGCTACAAGGTAGATAGACTGTAGGCTTTTAGACTGTAGGAACGCGCACAGATGAGCCAGGCGTTTCCGAATGCGACGCGGAAATGATGGAGACCGAAAAGGTTCTGGGCACCTTGATTCGATCTGTGCGCAACGACTAACAGCCTACAGCCTACAGTCTAAACACCTGAGTAGTTACACCGTGGCATAACAGAAGAGACCAAGAGGAGGTCAGAAAATGGGAATGGCGTATGCGCAGGGGGCAACAAATGGAGGTCCAGCAGCAGGCATGCTCGGGACCCTCATCACTCCGGTAGCAATATTCGTTATCTTTTATTTCTTAATGATTCGCCCCCAACAGAAAAAGTCGCGAGAGCAAAAGGATATGCTCGAAAACCTGAAGACCGGCGATCAGATCATCACTACTGGAGGATTGTACGGTACAATAGTCAAGTTTGGTGAGAACAACCGGGTCAAGGTCAAGCTCGCCGAAAATGTCACGGTTGAGATCGCCAGGGGCGCCATTACCGAAAAGGCCGTCGAGACAACGGAGGGGACGGCGAAGGGTAAGAGCGATTGAGCCTGTCCCCGCATGCTTTAGCGGGGAGCTTCGTCTCCATGGTCGCGCACTTTAGCTGCTCGTTCTCCCGAACGCTGAGCAAGATCGGATGATCCCAGGCGTGGGTGCGTAGCTCGTTCAGTCGAAGGGAGCAATAGACATCGGCGACCACCTAGGCGAGTATCTGCTGGAAGAGCTCAACGGGAAGGTGGTAGGAGCGGGAGCAGCGTCCGTCCATGAGACGGCTTGTTACAGATCTGTCTGCTAACGGGCTATAGCTTGCTCCTCCCAGGCCGCATAGTCCTCAGTAAAATATTTGAGCCGAACTTTTTTGAATTCCCGCGTCGTCCACAGCATCGCGTAATCGCCGATCCCTGCTTCGCGGCTGATCGCCGCCACCGTCTCCTCACATGCTTCGCGGCTCTTCTGATGGACCATTGTAAAAAGTGTAAACGGCCACTCCGGGTAGGCGGGGCGCTGATAACAGTGGCTCACCGCGCGAAACTGCGCCATTTGATGTCCTACAGCCTCTACCTTTTCTTCAGGCACGGGCCACGCCACCATCACGTTCCCGGTGTAGCCAGCCTTGCGGTGGTTCAAAATCGCGGCAAAGCGGCGCATGACGCTTCGCTGTAGAAGTTCTTGGGCGCCGGCCAACAACGCCTCAACTTCCAGTCCGCACTGCCTGGCGACCTCGCGAAACGGCTCCTCAGCAAGCGCCAGATCATGTTGCAGGACCCGTACGATCTGGCGCTCAGTAGGATTTAAGCAATACCCGGCAGCGCCGCCGTTACCCGCGAAGAATTTGCCCTCTTCCTTGCGCGTACCTGTACCTTCAGCGTCCATATCCAGGCGCACCCCGATCTTGAAGACTCTGAGCGTCGGGAAAAGCCGTGCCGCGTCGGCGCCTGTATCTCGCGCTAAAACGGCCACGCTGCCCTTGAGCCCGAGTTGGCTTTCGGACTCAACCGCGAGGGTAAACCACACATTACACGGGAAACAAGCATCAGGCTTGTAGTCGCTGGAGAATGCGCACGAACGCAGGTAGTTGTGGCTTACGCCCGGATGAGCGTTAATCCAGACGGCAGCTTGGTCAACACGATCCTCACGCAACCGGAAGCCTACCAGCGATGACCGATAGCCAAGGCGCGACGTGTCGAAGATGGCACCGATGTTCCGGATAAGGCTTTCGGCTTTGAGTCTGGCAACACGCCCGAGCACATCGCCTTCGGTCAGTCCCAAGCCTTCGCCGAGGGCACGGTAAGGGCGCTCCACAAGCGGGATACCGGCCTGCATCGCGTCCAGCAGGTTACCGTCAATTGTGTCTATCCCGACCACTCACATCCCTCGCTTTCTACAACTCGAACTCGTGCGCCAGGGTAGCGATCATGACAGGGAATACCATCGACTTTCTTCGGATCCCTTTACTCCGATCTCTTCTCTTCCTGAGACGAAACGGCTGGGAACGCCTTCACCGAAAGGTCTTGGCCAATATGGCACTGCAAGCAAAAATCATTGCGCGTTGGATGCGGGACGATCGGAGCTCCGACGACTCCCGTTCCGTGGCATACCAGGCAGGCTCCTTTCCTCGCTTCCGCATCGTGGGGGATCAAAGGCGGGGCGCCCTCATAAGCACGAGGTAGTTTCTTGCTACCTTGTTGGGGAGTAACCTGTTCAGAAAGCGCGCTTCCACTTAGAGTGGCCAGCAAGCTAAAGAGGAACATCCAAAAGAACACTGTTTTGAGTAACTTCATGATTATCCTTTACGCTTTCTCGATCCGAACTGCGCATTTCTTAAAGTCCGGCTGCTTGGAAATAGGATCGTAGGCATCAAGCGTCACCAAATTGATGAGGACATTTTCGTCGAAGAAAGGCACAAAGACCACGCCTTTCGGAACCGTGTTTCTTCCGTTCACCTGGGCCTTGGCGATAACCTCTCCGCGACGCGATTGAACACGGACCGGATCCCCGGTCTTGATTCCCAAAGCGCCCGCGTCCTCGGCGTTGATCCACACGGGAGCAAAGGGGGCGGCACGGTGAAGCTCAAGGACTCTCCTCGTAATAGTCCCTGTATGCCAGTGCTCAAGGACGCGACCTGTCGTGAGCCAAAAAGGATATTGCTTATCGGGCTGCTCGGCAGGCGGCTCATAGGGTCGTGCCCAGATCACGGCACGACCATCAGGCTGGCCGTAAAAACGGATACCCTCGCCCTTCTTGACGTACGGGTCGAAGCCCTCCCTGTAGCGCCACCGTGTTTCTTTTCCCGCAACAACCGGCCAGCGCAGCCCGCCACGGACCTTCGCGTATACATCATACGGCGCGAGATCTTTTCCCGACCCCTCGCCGAATTTTCGATACTCCTCAAAGAGCGCTTTTTGCAGAGGCTCCTCGCCGTAGGCGAACAGGTGTCCCATATCAAGACGCTTGGCTAGTTCGACGATCTGCCAGAGATCGTCCTTCGCTTCGCCAGGCGGGTCCACCATCTTGAACCAGTGCTGCGTGCGCCGCTCCGTGTTGCCAAACATCCCCTCCTTCTCGACCCACATGGCAGACGGCAGGATGAGATCGGCATGCCGAGCGGTTTCGCTGGGATACACATCGGAGACAATGATAAACCGCTCGCCTCCCTTTCGCGCACCCTTACGATAGCGACCGGCATTGGGCAGAGTCTGAAAGGGGTTGGTGGTGTTGATCCAGATCACCTTAATATCACCGCGATCCAGGGCGCGAAACATCTCCATGGTATGGTAGCCTGGTCTGGGCGAAATCTTCTCAACCGGGACATTCCAAATGTGCGCGGTTTTTTTGCGATGCTCTGGATTCGCGACAAACATGCCGCCAGGAAGCGTGTGGGACAGTACGCCTGCCTCTCGCGTGGTCCCGCACGCTGAAGGCTGCCCGGTCAGCGATAAGGGACTGTTGCCAGGCTCGGCAATTTTTCCGGTCAGCAGGTGGAGGTTATAGACAAGGTTGTTGATCCATGTGCCGCGCACGTGCTGGTTGAAGCCCATGGTCCAGCAGGACACGGCCTTACGCTTGGGATCGCCCAATAGCCGAGCGATCTGACGGATCGTATCAGCCGGAACGCCAGAGAGTTTTTCAGCATATTCCGGTGTGTAGGTTTCCAGAAATTGTTTATACTCCTCGAATTTGATCGGTTGGGCCTTATCGGCAAAAGGCTTGTACGTCTTCCAACTGGTTTCCGCAGCGCCGCCATACTCAAAGTTATCCTCTACGCCATAGCCGATCCCTGTCAGCCCCTTTTTGAAGGTAACATGCTGCTGAATAAACGCCTCGTTGATGAGCCCTTCTTTCACGATGACATGCGCCATGGCATTCGCGAGGGCGAGATCTGAGTGAGGCTTGAAAAGAGCCACGACATCTGCTGGCTCATCGGTGCTGCGGTTCAGAAAGGTTTGCAGGCTGACGATCTTGACGTTGGAATCCTGGTGCTTCCGCTCCATCATCCTCGAGTAGAGGATTGGATGCGCCTCAGCGAAGTTAGAGCCCCAGACAAAAAAGGTATCGGTCAGCTCAATATCGTCGTAACAACCCATGGGCTCATCCATGCCGAAGGTCGAGTAGAAACCAGTCACAGCCGAGGCCATACAGAGGCGCGGATTACCCTCGACGTTGTTGGAGCCAATCCCCGCCTTCATCAATTTATTGATGGCGTAGCCTTCAAAGATCGTTGTTTGACCCGAGAAGTACACGGCGACTGACTCTGGGCCATGCTGCTGGATAGCCCCCTTAAACTTAGAGGCCATGATATCCAACGCCTGGCTCCAAGAGATCTGGACAAACTTGTTGCCTTGGCGAAGCAGCGGCACCTTATAGCGGTCAGGACCATAAAGAATCTTGGGAAGGCTATAGCCTTTGATGCAGAGAAGGCCCCGATTGACTGGAACCTCCGGATCTCCCTTGACAGCCACCACCTTTCCTTTTTGAAGTCCTACCAGCACGCCGCATCCGACGCCACAGAAGCGACAGGGACTCTTCTTCCATTCCTCTACCGCCGCCTCGGCAGCCTCCGCTAGACCCTCAGACGCAGGAAGTATTGCGCCAGGCGAGGAGAGGACCGCGGCACCTGCTCCCGCCAAGGTCTTTAAAAGCTCTCTACGAGAAAGTTTCATAGTTAGCCTCTGCTGTCCAGATTAGCCGAGAACCGGCACCGTAATCTCTCACATCCCGAACTTGTGCGCCCGGTTGGTAAAAAAGATCCCGGAGGGATGATCCGCCGGAAACTCCTTCAGCACTTTAAAGGTCGCCGTATCGTAGACAACCACTTTGCCGCCATCCATGAGAGAGACGTATACAGCCTCTCCCTTGGGCGTGAACTGCGGGTGCGTGGCCCCTGGCCCGGGATTGAGCGTCTTGACAACTTTCATGCTGTCAACATCGATGATATCGATCAGGTCCCCGTTTTTGCCGATAATGTCTACCCAGACCTGGCGTCCGTCAGGCCGTGCTACGGTGTAGAGGGCGGTGCCGCTGATCGGTACTGGTGTAAGCGGCGTCCAGTCGAGCGCCGAATACACTAAAACAACCTCGCGCTTGAGCGCAGGAAGAAAAGCCAGCCTTCCAGTAAGCGCCCAGCCCTTGAGGTGCGGAATCTTCCACAGCGGGACCTCTGGACCTTTGCCTTGCTCGGCCAGAATCGGAACGACTCGATCGAGCTTCCACGTGTCAAGAAGCCCCATCCAGTTGGAATCTAAAAAGCCTACGAGGTAGTAGCGCCCGTCCGGAGAAATCAGGGCGTCGTAGGGCTCCTTCCCAACATCCGTAAACTTTCGGATGACCGGAAACTCTTTTTTCCCCGCATCCACAACCCAAATACTGTTGGCGTCCATCAAGGAAAAAAGAAGAAGATTCCCCGGAGCATCGACCAATCCCGCCACCTGTGACGGAAGCTCCTTTCCGCTCGCATCCGCGTACAGCGCCGGAACCGTTTTTACCAGATCCAGCGTATCGGCATCCAGAATGCGCACCTCGCCTGGAATGTAATTGCTCAGAGCCACGTACTTGCCGTCCTGGCTAATGACGCCGCCGACGGACAATCCCCCTGCGTTCACCTGCTTGACGAGCTTAAGAGTCAAGAGGTCGATCTTCGATACCTGAGCCTCACGACCGATGACGTAGGCGTAGCGCGCATCGGGGGAAAATTTCACCGTTGCATGGGTGAGGTTGCCAAGCCCGGAGATTCGCCCCAGAAGCTCATGACGAGAAGAGTCGATGACAAGGACGCTGCCGGCCAGCCGCTCGACGACGACCACCAACGACGCCGTACCCCAACGCGGGTCATTGGCGCTCGATTGTATGGCAAGCCGAGAGCAACTCACTTGTAATGGCAAGCTGAGAACAAAGAGAAAGAGAAAGGCCTTAGTGGACCGAGGTGAGCGTGACGGCACGACCGTCCTCCTTTTCATCTGATGAGATCCCCAACTCCTCGTCGCTCAGGTAGCAGCCAGGGTCGGACGCCCACAGGTCCCCGGTCGTTGCCTCCGCTCTTACCCTTGAATTGCCACCGCAAAGTTCAAGATAGGGGCAGTGAGCACAGCGGCCCTTGAGGGCTTGGCTGCGATTTTTCAGCGCACGCATGACCGGATCGGTGGTATCTTCCCAGATCACGGCAAAACTCCTCTCGCGGACATTACCGAAGGAGTAATGGCTCCAAAAAGGATCGGCATGAACGTTTCCGAGGCTATCGATATTTGCCAGCGAGATACCGGAGCTATTCCCCCCTTGACGTTGAAGGAGACGGAAAACCGATTGCGCCCGCGCAGGGTCGGAACGTCGCATCTTCAAGTAGACGTAGACGCCATCGGCATCGTTATTGCCGGTGGTCACATCGATCTTTACGCCACGGCGGTGAAAATCGACAACCCTTTGCATGAGATAATCGAGCGCACCCCGCTTTTCCTCGGGTAGAAGATCGTCATGGGCGAGCCCTACGCCCCGTCCCGCATAGACCAGGTGCGAGAAGTAGAGGCGGTCCAGCTTCTCCTGCTCTGCCAGGTCAAAGATCGCCGGCAGATCAGGGAGTATCCGGCGGCAAAGAGCGGTCCTGATGCCGACTTTCATCCCTTCATCGCGAGAGTGGCGCAGTCCTTGTAGCGCCAGCGCAAACGAGCCCTGCATACCGCGAAAGCGATCATGCACCTGTCCGATTCCATCCAGGCTCACGCCAACGTAGGTAATACCGGTAAGCCGTAGCCTCTTCGCCGCGGTGGCGTCTATCAGGGTACCGTTCGTTGACAGCGCACAACGCACCCCCAGATCTTGAGCGTGCCCCGCGAGCGTGTAGAGATCTTCCCGATATAAAGGATCTCCACCGGAAAGGACGACCACCGGGATCCTATAGCGAGCCATATCCGCAATCAGCCGCTTCCCGTCATCAGTCGTCAACTCATCGGCGTAGGCGCGGTCCTGCGATTGGCTGTAGCAGTGCAGGCAATGGAGGTTACAGCGCCGCGTCATGTTCCAGATGACCACCGGCCGTTGGGCAGAGGGCGGCAAAGACGACCCGTCTTTCTGCCTCGAGGGTGTCTTAGGGCCCTGATCCGGCCCGCACAACAGTTCCGTGATCCTCAGCATCGTCGATGATCCAGAGCCTCAGCCCGCAGCGATGATCAATCCAGAGGAAATATCATAACACATAATAGACTACGGGGCGAGCCCTGAAGGGCTCGCCCCGTAGGTCCTACTCCTATGCATATCCCCGGACTAGTAAATGTCCTTCACCGTATTGTAGACGTTGAACTTACCTGTCGGCGTCACTATGCGCGGATCGTCGATCCTTGCTTTCTCTGCAAGCGTCTTATCATCATAGACGACGATCTCGCTCTTACCGTCTTTCTTCCCCCATACGCTTATCCATACCTCGTCCCCGGCCTTGTTGAACTCGAAATGGACCGCGCGTCCTTTGTCCGAAACCTTCCAGCACTTCGGATCTTTGTCCATGTTCGCTTTCTCGAAGACGCAGACTTGCTTTTGAATTGCCGGGTCACCGTTCAGGGCGTGGTCTACCCAGACATTTTTGCTCTTCGGATGCGTCTTGATAAACAGGCCGCCGCCTCCCAGGGTCTTGAGCTCCCTCACCTTTTTCCAAGCAGAATCCTTGTGCTTGGCCGGATCGGTTCCGTAGACGGTGACCTTGCCTTCGCCGAGATGCGGTGTGCCATTGACCGGACCGAATTTCGGATCGATCCAGTTGGCGCCGCGCCCCGGATGAGGTTTGATTCCGGTTTCGAAGATCGCCTCCAGTTTTCCTTTCTCGACGTCGACCACGACCATCTTGTTCGCCATGTTCGCCGCTACCATGAAGTAGCGTTTGGTGCTGTCCCAGCCGCCGTCGTGCAGAAACTTCTCGCCTTCGATCTGGGTCATCTTGAGGTTCTTGAGATCCGAGTAATCGAAGAGCCAGATAAGCCCGGTCTCCTTGATGTTAATAACCCACTCGGGCTTGAAGTGCGACGCCACGATCGAGGCGACCCGGGGCTCGGGGTGGTACTCCTGGGCATCATAGGTATTGCTCCGGCTGCTGACGATCTTCAACGGTTCCAGCGTGGCGCCGTCCAACACAATGATCTGCGGCGGCCAATAGCAGCCAATAACAGCGAGCTTGTCGGTGAAGTCACCGAGTTTTCCTTTATACTTGCTCGTGTCGATGGAGCGCGCATCGCTGCATGGCTTCACCTCCGCGATCTTATCCGGAACTTTCATCCACAGATCGATCATCGTCGCCCGACCATCGCGGCCGATGGTGTACATGTAGCGCCCTGAAAAGGAACTGCGCGAGATATGGACCGCATAGCCGGTCTTGACAATGTTGACGATCTCCTTGGTGTCGCCGTCGATGATCGCCACCTGGCCGGCATCGCGGAGGGTCACGGCGAAAAAGTTCTGCCAGTCGCGGTTATGTTCGGGCTTTGTGGGTCGCTGGTCCGGCGGCACGGTCAGCTTCCAACTTTTCTTCATCTCCGCCATGCCGAGCTCGGGCGGCACGGGCGGGTCGTGCTGGATGTAGCGGGCCATCAGGTCACTTTCGGCATCCGAGAGAGTGCCTTGCCGACCCCAATCCGGCATGCCACCTCCCGTACCGTTCACGATGAACGCCTTCAGAACAGGAGTTGTTAAGGCGCGGGTTTTCGCAGGCAGAAGGTTTGCGCCCGTCGCGCCTTTTCTCAAGACCCCGTGACAGCCCGCGCACCGGTCAAAATAGATGCGCTTGGCCGTCTCAAGCTCACCCGCCGCCAGAGGTGGGAGCGGCGGAAGCTCCGGTGCCGCAGGTGCCTGCTGGGCCAAAGCCGGAGCAACCCAGAGCAACAGTGCCAACATCGCCAACATTGCCTTCCTCGCCATGCCACTTCTCCTTTTGTTGAATGATGTCCCATGGACTTTCATGGTTAGCGCTCTCTGATAGGCATCGATCATGCTCTAGAGTCTACCACGAGGCCTTTAGAATGCTAAACCGTGTGTTTCGGTGACTTGTTAGGTTGATCACCGTACTTCCGAGCACGAGGCGCGTTCTCGATGCGAGGCCATATCGAGCGTCACTATCGCTCGGCCTGCACCACCCTGTCAAGAGTTTTCTTTAGCCCCCCCGTGTCGTGCCATCCGAGCCTGGCGGGTACCGCGCAACGGGACGTGTTGCATATTTCAGTTGAAGCGGCATTGGCGGCAATGGTAGTGTACGCGCAGGACGAGACCCCCCTGGGGGATGGCACCATACAGATAAACGCGGAGAGACAACATGTTTCAGACCATTGAATGGACACCAGAGGGCGTCGTCCGGCTCCTGGATCAGCGCCGGTTACCGGCGGAAGAGGTGTATGTCGAGTGTCGCGATGTAGCGGCTGTGGCGCACGCGATCCGGACCATGCAGATCCGCGGGGCCCCGGCGATCGGCGTGGCCGGCGCAATGGGCTTGGCTTTAGCGGCGCAGACCATTCGCGCGACGTGCTTTGAGGCATTCTACGCGGAGTTGTCGCACCAGGGCGAGGTGTTGCGCAGGACCCGCCCCACGGCCGTGAACCTGGCGTGGGGGATCGAGCGGATGCAACGGTGCGCGGAAACGTATAAGGATCTCCCGATCGCCGAGATCGTCCAGGCCCTCATCCGGGAGGCACAACGGATCCGGGAGGAGGACATCCAGGGCAACCGGGCGATCGGCGCGTACGGCCAAGGACTCATCCCCGATGGCGCCGCCGTACTCACCCACTGTAACGCCGGCGCCTTGGCCACTGCGGGCTATGGGACCGCCCTGGGGGTCATCCGTGCGGCGCACGCGGCCGGTACCCGGCTGTCCGTGTGGGCCGGCGAAACGCGACCGTTTCTGCAGGGCGCCAGACTGACCGCCTGGGAGTTGCAGCAGGATGGCATTGCGGTCACGCTCATCACCGACAATATGGCCGGCCACCTGATGCAGCGAGGGCAGATCGATCTCATCGTCGTCGGGGCCGATCGGATCGCCCGTAATGGCGACGTGGCGAACAAGATCGGGACCTACACCCTGGCCGTCCTGGCGCAGGCGCATGGGCTCCCGTTCTATGTCGCGGCTCCCCTGTCTACCCTGGACCTGTCGATTGGCGATGGTGAGGCGATCCCGATCGAGGAGCGCGATCCCGAGGAGGTGACCAGTTGGGCGGGCGTCAGGACTGCGCCGGTGGGGGTTCGGGCGCACAATCCCGTCTTTGACGTGACGCCTCACCGGTACATCACCGCCATCATAACCGATCGAGGGGTAGTGCGGCCCCCGTACGTTACGGGCCTGGCCGCGCTGGCCGGCCAGAGCGTCGTAACGTCTACAGCGTCATTGCGTCATAGCGTCAAACCCACATAAACGCCATAGATGTTGCACACAATGGACGCAATAGACGCCGCACGCAATAGACGCCACAGATGCACGCCTGCGGGCATGACGGTGCTGCTAATGCTGCTGCTGCTGGCGCCGCTGCACACCGCTGCCTCGTCTGAGGCGCCACCTATACCCCTGTGGCAGGAGGCGCTTACGCGCATCGGAACCCACGATTACCAGGGCGCGGCGCCTCTGCTTGACGATCTGCGCCACCGCGACGGCTTCTCCAGGGCGCACGAGGCCAACTTCCTCCTGGGCGTGGTGCTGTACCGACAGAAGCAGTGGCAGGGGGCCGCCGACGCATTGGAGGTGGCCGCAACGCAGGTACCTGTGCTTGGGGACTATGCCCTGTACTATGTCGCGTCTGCTTATCAGGCCCTTGGCCTGAACTCTCAGTCGCTGGCCACGCTGTCGCGCCTGCTTCACGAGTACCCGGAGAGCCTGCTCACCGAGCGAACTCGACAAGAGCGTGCAAGGCTTTATTTCGACGCGAATCAACTCGCGCAGGCTGAGGAGGCGTATCGGGAAAACCTGTCGCGCGCCTCGGGTGAGGCGAGGCGACGAGAAGCGCAACTCGCACTGGCGGAGATCGCCGTCAAGGCGGATAAGCGACGGGAGGCCGAAGCGCTGCTACGCGAGCTGTGGCTCAAGTGGCCGGCGAGCCGGGAGGCGGCTCGAGCCGGCGAACTCCTGGCCTCGATGGCGGAAGTACCACCCTTCACCCTTGATGAGCAGTTCGAGCGGGCGCTCAGCCTGTACCGTGGTAGTCAGTACGCCCTGGCAATTACCGCATTTGCGCCCTTCCTGAGCGATGGCTTGCCCCCCTTCGACAAAGCTCGGGACAGGTTTGCCTCTCGCGCAAGGCTCTGGAGCGGCGTCAGTTACTTTCACCGCCGGGACTACAGCCGAGCCATCAGCCTCCTGTCGCCTCTAGGTCAGGACCACTCCCTTCATTCGGCGGAGGCGCTGTACTGGACCGGGCGAAGCCATGCCAGACTTAACGACAGCGAAAAAGCCATCATGACGTGGATCCGCCTGGTTGACGTCTATCCGAATAGTCCCTTTAGCGCCGAGTCACTCTACCTGATGGCGCTCCAGTACAGTGACGATGGCAAACCGAAGCAGGCAGCACGAGCTCTCACCAAGCTTCTCAAGGACCACTCATCTAGCCGGTTCGCCGACGTCGCCCTCTGGACTCGGGCCTGGATCCATTATCGGCAGTCGGCTCTCACGCGGGCACTTGCTGATCTGCGACAACTGCACGCGAGGGGTGCGTCAGGCTCGCAGTTTCAGGTGCAAGCCCTCTATTGGCAGGGACGGGTCCTTGAAGGTTTGAAAAAGAGGGGGAAGGCAGTAGCGGCGTACCGAGGGCTACTCAGTACCCACAAGAACGAGGACTATTACGTCGAACAGACGCGTCTGCGCCTGAAGACACTGGAGCCACCTTCAGCGCGTGCCCTCGCGCTCGCCTCGCCAAGCGAGCGTCCAGGAGTCGGTAGTCAGGGATTAGCCGTTCCTGTACCCTGTATCCTATCCCCTCAACCCTGTTCTTCCGAGGTGGCCAAAGCCAGGCTGCTCAAGGAGCTAAACCTGCGAGAGGAGGCAGCAGAGGAGTTCTGGGCCCTTGCAGGGCGGTCTGCGGAAGACCGTGGGCTCTTATATGAGGCCTGTAGCGCGTTGCTCGACTTGGGTTATCTCGAAAAGAGTGTGTGGATCGCGAAGCGCCTCCTTCGTCCGCTGTATGCCCGCAGTCAACCCGCGGAGCCTGTGCCAAGGTATTGGGAGTTCCTCTACCCGCTCGGGTATTGGGGGCTGGTACAGGGGCAGAGCGCGCAGTATGCCCTTGACCCGTACCTGGTTGTTGCGCTGATTCGGGAGGAGAGCGCGTTTGGCGAACGGGTCGTGTCGTCTTCCGGCGCCGTTGGCCTGATGCAATTGCTCCCCACGACCGCCAATCACCTGGTCAACGCGAAAGGCAGCTCGGGGGATCCGACGAAGCTCGACGCACCGGCCGATAATATTGCGCTTGGCACTCGCTACCTGGCGATGATGATCGAGGAGTTCAAGGGCAACCGGGCCAGGGCGTTGGCCGCCTACAATGCTGGGCCAAACCAGGTGCGCCGCTGGTTGGGACGGTTGGGGGATCGCACTGATGACGAGTTCATTGAAGAGATCCCGTTCTCAGAGACGAGAGCGTATGTGAAGCGGGTCCTCGGAAGCTATTACCGCTATCGAGCGCAGTATAGTAACGCATCAGGTAGTTAGGCTGAAGACTGAAGGCTGAAGGATGATGTTAGAGGGAAAACAGATCGTGCTGGGCGTGACTGGGAGCATCGCCGCCTATAAGGCTGTGGAGCTTGTGCGGGATCTCACCACGGCTGGGGCCGCCGTTCGGGTCGTCATGACCGCCTCGGCCCAGCGCTTTGTGACCCCCCTGACGTTTGCCACCCTCTCGCGGCAGGCGGTGATGACCGACCCCGTGACCCTGGATGCCGAGGCGAAGATTCAGCACATCGCTGCGGCTGACGAGGCCGACCTGCTCCTGGTCGCGCCTGCCACCGCTAATACCATCTCCAAGTTCGCTCAGGGGCTGGCCGATGATCTGCTGAGCACTCTCTTCCTGGCGTGGACGCGGCCGGTTGTGCTCGCGCCCGCCATGGACGCGGCCATGTACCGCCACCCCGCTGTCCAGGAGAATCTGGAGCGGCTGCGAAGCTGGGGGGTGCGACTTGTGGGTCCGGCGACCGGCGACCTTGCCTCGGGGGTGTGGGGGCCAGGCCGTCTCGCCGAGCTCGGCGAGATCGTGCAGGCCGTAACCGAGACGCTCTGTCCCGTAAGCGATCTGCGCGGTGAGGTGGTCCTGATCACCGCCGGCCCGACGCGGGAGCCGATCGATCCGGTCCGCCACCTGAGTACCCGCGCCTCCGGCAAGATGGGGTACGCCCTGGCAGAGGAGGCGGTGGCGCGAGGTGCCAAAACCCTGTTGGTCAGTGGCCCGACCCACTTAAGCCCGCCTACGGGGGTCGAACTCATCCGGGTCGAGACTGCCCTGCAGATGCGCGAAGCTGTACTCAGCCGCCTGGCCGAGGCCACGGTAGTGATCAAGGCGGCCGCGGTCAGCGATTATCGTGTCGCGCAGCCGGCTGCCACCAAGCTTCCGAAAGGCGAGGCGCCCCTGACGCTGGAGCTGGTGCCGACTCCGGACATCCTCAAAGAGGTTGGCGCGCAGAGGGGCGCGCGGATTGTCGTCGGCTTCGCGGCCGAGACCGGCGAGGTCGTGCGGCGGGCTCGCCACAAGCTGGTGGCCAAGCAGCTCGACCTGATCGTGGCGAACGACGTGAGCCAGGCCGGGGCCGGGTTCGCGTGCGATACCAATCTGGTGATCCTCCTCGATCCGGCAGGGGGGGTCGAAGAGCTCCCGCTGCTTTCCAAACGGCAGGTGGCGCGGCGCATCCTCGACCGCGTGGTGGGCCTCCGGACACGGAAAAACAGGGAATAGGGGTTAGAGTTGAGGGCATAGCTGAGATGGACGAACTCCGGGAACTAATCGGTCAGACACGTGCCCACGTACGCCGGCAGCAACTCATGGGGGTGGAACGCCTGCACGTCGCTTGGCCAGAGCGCCGGGGTTTGCTCCCTGAACCATCCCCGCCCCCGAATGCCCTAATCGGGGGACTGCCCCTCACCCAGGTGCGGGAGACACTGGGGGAGTGCACGCGGTGCAAGCTGCACCAGGGTCGGAAGAATATCGTCTTTGGGGTTGGGAGCCCGAAGGCATGGCTCACCTTCGTGGGGGAGGCGCCAGGGGCGGACGAAGACCAACAGGGCGAGCCGTTCGTCGGGCGAGCTGGACAACTGCTCACCCGGATCATTGAGGCGATGAAACTCACCCGTGAGCAGGTCTATATCTGTAACATCATCAAGTGCCGACCCCCAGCCAATCGCAACCCGGAGCCGGACGAGATCGCCGCATGCGAGCCGTTCTTAGTCGCGCAGCTTCAGGCCATCCAGCCGAAATTGATCTGCGCGCTGGGCACCTTTGCGGCCCAGACGCTCCTGCGCACCAAAGAGCCGATCTCAAAAATCCGCGGGCGGTTTCACGATTATCACGGAATTCCGGTTCTGCCCACCTTCCACCCTGCATACCTGCTGCGCAACCCTCACGAAAAGAAGACGGTGTGGGAGGACATGAAGCTCCTCCAGCGAGAATACGAGAAACTCAGTAAAACGCAACCCCTTGTCTCAGCGCCAGAACCCTCCTGATGGTCTGGAAGGAGTTGGTGTAGGAGCTGGCCAATTCTGGAAGAAGAACTGAACCGCGCTAATGCGCAGGAGGCGAACACGTGACGGAGATGAATGAGCGACGAGGCATGGGGTGGTTGCCGGATTACCCCGACTTTCGGGATCACACGGTCGAACTGGATGAGTTGCCCCCACGGCTAAAGGCGGCGGGCCAGCGCGACTCGGTCAAAGCGATGCTGAAAAAGGTGGGGGCGACGGCGGCGCCCAAGGCGCTGCCGGCCTCTGTCGATCTGAGAGCCTGGTGCGCCCCTATTGAGGATCAGGGCGCCTTGGGCTCCTGCACGGCCAATGCGGGGGTGGGGGTGGTAGAGTACTTTGAGCGCCGGGCCTTCGGACACCATCTGGACGCCTCCCGACTCTTTCTGTACAAGGCGACCAGGAACCTGATGCATTGGACTGGGGATACGGGCGCCTTCCTCAGGAGTACGATGGGGGCTCTGGTGTTGTTCGGCGTCCCGCCCGAAGAGTACTGGAAGTACAGTATTGCCGACTTCGACAAAGAGCCGACCGCCTTTTGTTACGCCTTTGCTCAGAACTATCAGGCGATTCAATACTACCGGCTCGATCCGACCGGCACCAGCAAACCGACCCTGCTCACCCGAATCAAGACCAATCTGGCGGCGGGGCTGCCGTCAATGTTCGGATTTACAGTCTACACGTCGATCTCCCAGGCGAACGGGAGCGGCAAGATCCCTTGCTCTACCAATGGGGAAAAGGTGGCAGGCGGGCATGCCATCGTGGCCGTGGGGTAGGATAACGCCATGAAGATTAAGAACACGAACCCAGGAGGTATCGAAACCGTAGGGGCCCTGCTCATCCGGAACTCCTGGGGAACAGGATGGGGCGACCACGGATATGGCTGGCTCCCTTACGACTATGTGCTGAAAGGGCTGGCCGAAGATTGATGGTCACTCCTGAAAAACGAGTGGATAGATACCGGGGCGTTCAAGCTTTAAAGATTGCATCGGTCAACAACTTCGTCGTGGCTGGACTACCGGGGGCAGGGTTGATCTGTCTTTCAAGAGGGTAAGAACTCGATGGCGGATGTTGCTGTCAAGAACCTATTTCAGGTAGAGAAGGGATCTCCCTATCCGCTTGGGGCAACCCCAGATCGGAATGGGGTGAATTTCTCGCTCTTTACAGAGAATGCCACCGGCGTCGAACTGCTACTCTTCGAGAGGCATGATGCCCCGGAGCCGTTCCAGACAATTCAGCTCGATCCGTTTGTCAATAAGACCTTCCATTTCTGGCATGTCTATGCGCGAGGAGCAAAACCGGGCATGCTCTATGCCTACCGCGTGGATGGTCCCCCAGATCTTTGCGCAGGCCATCGCTTCGATCGGAAAAAGGCGCTGATCGACCCATATGCCAGAGGCAACACGAACAGCCTCTGGAAGCGCGCGGACGCGTGCGGACCCGATGATAATCTCAAGACCTCGATGCGCTCCGTCGTGATTGATACGTCGGGGTATGACTGGGAAGGGGATCGACCTCTGAACCGGCCCATGGAGGAAACGATCATCTATGAGTTGCATGCGAGCGGATTCACCAAGTCACCCTCATCCGGCGTCAAGCACCCCGGCACCTTCTCGGGCATCATTGAGAAGATCCCCCACCTCAAGGAACTGGGCGTGACAGCCGTAGAATTGCAGCCAATCTTTGACTTTGACGAAACGGACATCCTCCATGTGGTGGATGGCGAGCCTCTCAGGAACTACTGGGGGTATAGCACTATGGGCTTCTTCGCGCCGCAATCCGCCTATTGTGTCTCTCCAGAGAGCGGCGCCCATCTCCGGGAGTTTCGTGATATGGTGAAAGCACTGCACAAAGCCGGCATTGAGGTGATTCTGGATGTGGTCTTCAATCATACAGATGAGGGGAACCACCAGGGACCCGTCTTCTCCTTCAAAGGGATTGATAACCGCGTCTATTACTTCCTGGTGCCCTGGGACAGGCAGTTCTATCTCGACTACTCGGGGTGCGGTAACACCCTTAACTGTAACCACCCGATCGCGCAGAAACTCATCGTAGAGTGTCTGCGGTACTGGGTTCGCGAAGCCCATGTGGATGGATTCCGGTTCGATGAGGGCTCCATTCTGTCACGAGGCGAGGATGGCAGCCCCCTCCCTCATCCGCCTGTTGTCTGGCAGATCGAACTGGATGAGGAGCTGGCGAACACGAAGGTGATCGCCGAGGCGTGGGATGCCGCAGGACTGTACCAGATCGGCCACTTTCCCGGCGACCGCTGGGCGGAATGGAATGGTCGGTACCGGGATGATATCCGCCGCTTTGTCAAAGGGGAGCCTGGCCTGGTCGGCGCCGTGGCATCACGGTTGGCGGGAAGCGCCGACCTGTATCAGCCGCACGGGGAGCTCCCCATCAACAGCATCAACTTTATCACCTGCCATGATGGTTTTACCATGAATGACCTGGTTTCCTACAACGCAAAGCACAATGAAGGAAACGGCGAAGGGAACCGGGATGGCATCAATGACAACCTGAGCTGGAACTGCGGCATGGAGGGCGCAACAGATGACCCAGCCGTTGAAGCGCTCCGGAATCGCCAGGTCAAGAACTTCGCCATGATCCTGCTGCTCTCACGCGGGGTGCCGATGATCTTATCCGGAGATGAGGTCCGCCGGACGCAGAAGGGGAACAACAACGCCTACTGCCAGGATAATGAGACCGGGTGGTTTGACTGGACCCTGACGCAGACGCACCACGAGATGTTCCGGTTCTGGAAGCGGATGATCGACTTCCGGACAACCCATTCCACCCTTCGCCACCGTTTCTTCTTTAGTGGAGCAGTCAATGAGCGAGGCCTGGCAGATATCTCCTGGCATGGCTGCAAATTGAATCAGCCCGGGTGGTCCGACCCGGAGGCTAGGGCGCTGGGGATGACCCTGGGCGGGTTTGATGGCGAACCGGACATTCACGTCATGCTGAACATGTACTGGGAGAGTCTTGAGTTTGAGATCCCGCCGGTACCCGGTCGGCGGTGGTTCAGGGCGATCGATACGGTTGCGCCCTCGCCCCACGACATTGCGGATCCGGGGGATGAGACGGAGTTCGCTGGTCATGTCTGCTCGGTGCAGGGGCGGAGCATCGTCGTGATGGTCTCGAGGTAACGTGAAGATCCGGATCTTGGCATCACGCCTCAAGCCATGTCGGGAAAGGCGAAAGGTGAACAGATTCAGGGGCAATCAAGGAGGTAGTCCATGTTGAGGACAGGGTGGCACAAGCTCAGATTCACTGGCGTCGGCATCGCGCTCACGGCGACCCTGGCCTTCTTTGGGCCGATCCCTGCCGATGCCGGCTTGGTATCCGGGCGGGTCAATGATACGAAGGGGAAATTTCAAGCGGGGGGGACTTTCCGCGTGAAAGATTCCGCTGGCAAGGTGGTCAACGACCACGTGAAGACGGATGAGCGCGCGGGGTATACTATTTTCCTGCCTCCTGGCAACTATACAGTGGAGTTTAGCGATGGCAGGAGCACAGTGATCCAGAGTCATCCGGAACCGCTTCAGCAAAATATCTACCTGAAGTGAGGAACGAGGAGACGCCATGTCCGGGGACACACCAGAGGAGCCGAGTTCACAGCCAGCGCGGGAGAGGCGACATTCAGGGCGCATCCTGGAGTGGATCGAAGCCATTGCCAAGGTGGCCGTGCCTGTTGCGGTTGCTGTCGCGACTTGGGTAGGGGCTCACTACGCGAACACCTTCCAGCGGCAAATGTCCGGCGCAACCTTACTCAGTGAACGGGAGAAGGCGGAAACTCAGCTCCGGGCTTCCATGTTCAGCAGTCTCATCGATCCGATTGTCGGGCCGAAGCGAGGAGACGGTGTATCCGCCGACGGGGAACGACTGCTGGTAGAATTGCTGGCCCTCAATTTCCATGAGCATATCGAGTTGAAGCCGTTGTTCGACCGGGTGGACAAGCGACTCGCCAGTGAGGGGGCACAGGAAGCGCGCAGGTCGTTGAGATCGGTCGCTGATCGGATCATTGATCGGCAGATCGCCTCGCTGCGAAAGGAGGGGAGCGCCAATAGCTCTGACAGGGCGGGGGCGAGGATTGACATGTTGACCATCACGGAGCCGCCGCTGACCCCCACGCAGAAGGCGGTGTTTGATTCGCTCGCCGCTAACGAGCAACGGCCGTATCAGGTGGTGGCGACATTGCAAGAGCCAATTGGTGACTTGACTTCGCCCGACGGGCAACACCGATTGACCATTGTCGTAGACGAAGCCGACTGGGCCAACCATCGGTTGAGGGTGCAGCTCGTCGACGTCAGCACAAAAGGGGAGTTGCTGAACTCAAACGTAGCATTCACCCTCACCCACTTCGACTTTCCCCTTACCGACAACACCCTCTTCCCGGATGGCAACAGGATCGCGCTCGCTCTCTCCAGCATCCACGCTGAGGGGGGACTAAAAAGCGTAGCGCTCAAGCTTATCTGGTTCCCAAAGGACTATTTTACGCCTCGGGAACGACCCCTCGACAGTAGTGAGTTCCTGAAACTGGTGGGGAAGAAAACATAGGGTACGGATTCAGTGGCATCTTCCAGGGAAGCCCGTCCAGGCTACGAATACATCCTCGGCAGGGACTGGAGCCCTGCGCGGGTACGCTCGTTCATCCGGGCATCGAGGCGCCGATGCGCTCCGCCAGCGCCTCGGCCAATGCACACCGTCACTGGCAACTCTTCCCGCAGATCTGATTCTACCTGCAGGCGTACTACCGGGCTGTTCGGCACGCCGTACCGGTTCAAGAATACGCTGGTGTGTCTCGACGCTATCGTGGTTGCCCACTGTGTTGCCTGATTTCGATAGAACTCATTTTCATCGTACGCAAGGGACCATCAAGTTGCTATAATAGAGCCAGAATGTGAGAGAGCTGGATCAGGACGTCTCCTCCTCTAAAAGAAGGCGGGAGAGTGGAGGAAGGCGAACGTAGTGCGCGGGCAACGAACAGAGTTGGCAACATGCTCATCTTTTCAGCTCGGACTTGAGAAACCGCTGAGCCCTGTGAGCCGATCGTAAAGAAAACAGATGAATGCTTCTTGACGCCCAGGCGTGACTATGAGGGAAAGGGGGAGTACGGGGATGACCGGAAGGGTAACTGCCTTGATCTGTGGGGTGCTGGGTTTGGTCCTTATTACGGGATGCCGGAGCAGGAGCGAACTCCGTCTCAAGGCCGTTAATGTGCCTGCTTCAGCCATTTACTGCCTCTTCGATCCATCCTGCGCGGTGACCTTTACCAACAGCAGCACCACTCCTATCCCGATATCGTCCGGGGGAACGAGTTTCCTCCATGCCCGCTCCTTCGCGGGCAAGCCGGGTACGCCGGCGAGTGGTCTGTACGGGTATGAGTACCGGATTGACCTCTCGAAGGCCGTTGAGACCATAGTTGATGTCGAGGATGTCGGTAAGGTTAAGTACATGCCTTGTCTGCAGACTATAGCGCTTGAGTTCGGTCCCATCATCGACACGCTGGATTATAATGGCGATGGGAAGGCAGGAGATCTGGCCTATGTCGTCACTAGCGGCGGTCCTGGAAAGATAGGCCTCGATTCCTTTGAGCGGTACCACAACATGCTCACGTTTCGCTTCGACTCTCCCATCTGCGCCGGAGGCCCCCATAGCGAGGGCGATAGTACCTACTTCTTTGGCCTTGTCTCCGCACGGCCGTCGAGATTCGTCACAGCAACAATCAAGGAGACGACCGGTCTAAGCTCTGTGTCGCCAAAAATGAAGAAAAATCTACGGCACAAAGTGCAGGTCCGTGCACCTCAGATAGGCACGGAGGAGTGAGCCGGATCGCCCCGGAAGTCTTTGAGATCGTTTCTGGGATTGTCAGAGTAGCCTGTGGCGATCTGGCAGAGGATCTGATCCGAATCATGCCGGCCAAAGGACGGAATAGAGAGCCAGGACGGACTAGCTTGAGCTCAATGACTATAGTCGATCTTCGACCGGGAAGTCTTTTCCAGACAGCTTTCATCTTCACCGCGATCCTTTACAGGGGAGGGCCGCCTCGGCTATAGTCGGGGTATGGCCACCACACCTGAATCTTCTCGCTGAAATCGCCCTGCCGGTCCCGCCACGTAAGGTCCTGACGTATACCATCCCGCCCGCCCTACAGAGCCAGGCTGAGGTCGGCAAGCGAGCCCTCGTCCCGCTCGGCCCACGCATGGTGACCGGGTATATTGTTGGTCTCCACACGTTCAGCGATCAACCGTCAGTCGTCAGGCATCAGGCATCAGAGCTCAAGCCGATCGACGCGATCCTGGACCCGGAGCCACTGCTCGACCACCACATGCTGGAGCTAACACACCGCGTAGCGGACTACTATCTGACGTCGTGGGGGCTGGTTATTCGGGCAGCCCTGCCCCCCGGGATCGATCGTAGGACGGCTCGAACTGTCGAGCTCATCGAGTCTCCAGACCTGTTCCCACATGCGTTAAACGAGGAGCGCCTCGCCCAGGAAGCTGGCAAGCTAGGCCCCATCCAGCAGCAGATGCTTGCCTCTCTGCAAGCGCAACGCCGGATGCTGCTTTCATCCCTCAAACAGCGGTGGCCGAACGAAGAGGTCGATCGGCTCATCCGCATGCTTGTCAGACAAAACCTGGCGAAGGTGGAATACCGCGAATGTCTACCGTTGATTCGGCCTGCCTATCGGTCCTTGCTCAGTCTAGCCGTCGACCATGCCTCTGCGGAGGCCGAATTGGCCGCTCTCCGACACCGTGCGCCGCGACAAGCCTCGTTGCTCGAGCGCCTGCTGCAATCCGACTCAAAGCTCACATCTGCGGAGGCCACAGTCCTCGCTGGCGCCTCCGGGGTTCGTGCCCTCATCGCCAAAGGCTTCATCCATCGAGTCACGGAGGAGGTTGAACGGTCTCCCTGGGAAGAGATCACTACTGCCACTGGCTCCTGGCCCGAGCCTAACTCAGCCCAACAAACAGCGATTGACGGGCTCCTGGAGGGACTACCCTCTCACACATTTGTCCCGGCGCTACTCCATGGCGCAACGGGGAGCGGGAAAACCGAGGTTTATCTTCGAGTGATCGGCGAGGTGGTACGGCAGGGAAGGCAGGCGCTCGTGCTCGTTCCGGAAATCGCCCTGACCCCTGTTACTGCCGATCGATTCCGCTCCCGCTTCGGGGATCGGGTCGCACTGCTGCACAGCGGCCTCTCGCCTGGCGAGCGGCTGGATCAGTGGCACCGCATCAAGCGCGGGATGGCCGATATCGTCGTGGGTACTCGATCCGCGGTCTTCGCTCCCCTCTCCCGCCTGAGCCTCATCGTGGTCGATGAAGAGCACGACGCCTCTTATAAGCAGCAAGATGAGCCACGATACCACGCGAGGGACGTAGCCCTGGCCAGAGGGCAGATGCTTGGGATCGCAGTCCTCCTTGGTTCCGCAACCCCGGCCTTTGAAAGTGTCTATCGCGCCAAGGAAGGGGCCTACCGACTATTCCTGCTTCCAGAGCGAGTTGAAGCCAGGGCGCTGCCTTCGATGACACTGATCGACATGCGCGAAGAACGTGCGAAGCGCAAGGTGCGAGGCGCTCCGCTCATCTTCTCCCAACAGTTGGCAGACGCGATCAAGGAGACGCTGGCTAAAGGGGAGCAGGTCTTGCTGTTCTTGAATCGACGGGGTTACGCCAGGGTGCTGCTCTGCCGCGAGTGCGGTTTCACCTTGCACTGCCCACATTGCAGCCTACCGCTCATCTACCATGCGGTGGACGCCAGGATGCGCTGCCATTACTGCGATCATCGAGAACGTCCGCCCGCCCGCTGTCCCAAGTGCGGTGGGTTCGCGTTCGGATTCCTAGGATATGGGACGCAGCAGGTCGAGGCCGCCGCTCGGCTCCTTGCGCCTGACGCAATCATGGCCAGGATGGATCGTGACACCACGCGGCGACGGCGGGCGCACCAACAGATCCTCAAGACCGTGGAGCAGGGACAGACGCAGGTCCTGATTGGGACGCAGATGGTTGGGAAGGGGCACGACTTCCCTGGGATTACCTTGGTCGGGGTCCTCTCTGCCGATGCCTCGATGGTACTCCCCGATTTCAGGGCCGGGGAGCGAACCTATGCCCTGCTCACACAGGTGGCCGGGCGAGCTGGTCGTGGTAACCGGCCTGGTCATGTGCTGGTCCAGACCTACAACCCGGATCACTATAGCATCCTCGCAGCCCGCAACCACGATTATGAAGCGCTGTACCGAATCGAGCAGCCACTCAGAGAGAAGCGCAGCCTTCCCCCCTTCGGCTTCCTCGTCCTGCTCCTGGTCACCTCTTCAAACGAGGGTCACGCGCAAGAGAAAGCCGAACGACTTGCCAACCTTCTCCTGAAACGGTCCGTTTCGTCCCTTACCGTCGAGGGACCAGCGCCAGCGCCGCTTTACCGACTGAAAGGACGCTATCGCTGGCAGATCCTCGCCAAAGGTCCTGACCCGAGTACGCTACATCACTGGGTCAAGGAGACGATTACGCTACTCCCGCCGTCAGAACAGGCGGGCATCGAGGTCGATGTCGACCCTGTCGATCTATGCTAAGCGAGCAGCAGTCAGCTATCAGCGTTCAGCTTCTCTTGCTGACTGCTGACTGCTGACCGCTGATAGCTGACTGCTGACCATTTGTCTTTTCCTGAGGGATGCATTACAGTAATGGCACGATGAGCGGAGCGATTCAGCAGGGAACGGTGGAACGGGCTTCCAGCTTGGTCTGCCACGCGAGTACGATTCCTGCCCCCCAGACTGATTTGTGGCTTGGCAAGGGCGAATCGCTGGACGACCTTGGCATCTCGGGTCTGAAGGTCATCCAAAGTCTTACAGGCTTCCGCCATTCGATGGATGCGCTGTTACTGGCGCAGTGGGCCACACCGCGATCCACCGACCGAATCCTCGATCTCGGTTGCGGAAATGGGGCGATTGCGCTGCTGCTGGCTCATCGGTATCCGCGCGCCCACATCGTTGGGATTGAGATCCAATCTGCCCTGGCTGACCGCGCCCGGCGGGGAGCGCGACTCAATGGGTTGCAGAGCCGCATCGAGATCGTGGAGGGCGACCTCCGTCAGATCAAAGGGCTGCTGCCGTCGGCGGGTGTTGATATGGTTCTCTGCAACCCGCCGTATCGAGAGCTTGGCCGAGGGCGGCTCAGCCCTGACCCAGAGGTCCGACAGGCCAAGCATGAGCTGACCGCTACCCTTCAAGAGGCGGTTGCGGCCATCCGATACGTGCTCGCCCCCAAAGGGCGAGCGTGCCTGATCTACCATGCCTCGCGGCTCGTCGAGCTGCTGAGCGACCTCAGGGTTAATCGGTTAGAGCCGAAAAGGATGCGGCTGATCTATTCCTACCCTGGCGCAGAGGCAGAACTGAGCTTGATTGAGGCGCGACGAGATGGGCGACCAGGGCTGCAGATTCTTGCCCCTCTGTTCGTCTATCAAGCACGGGGCGGCCCTTTGTCACCCAGCATGGAGGCCATCTATCGCAGTCTGGCCTTGTCTGACGTACGGAGTGGAGAAGCGTGAGCCAACATATCATCGCCCTTGCGCAGATTAATCCAGCTCTCGGCGATCTGGAGCGGAACCTGGCCCTGCATGAAAAGACGGCTGAAGAGGCGATCGGCCGTGGCGCCGGCCTGCTGGTCTTTCCTGAACTGAGCCTGACCGGATACTTCCTCAAGGACCTCGTCTCATCCGTGGCCCTTCCCATGACCAGTCCCATCCTCGGCACGCTCAGAGATCTGAGCCGCCGCATCGATCTCGTTGTGGGGCTGGTTGAGGAGTCGCCCGAACACCTGTTCTACAATGCCGCCATTTACCTCTCTATGGGTGAGATCCAGCACGTCCACCGCAAGGTCTACTTGCCTACGTACGGAATCTTCGATGAGCAACGGTATTTTGCGGAAGGCGGCCGAATCAGGACATTTCGCGCGAGGGTCGGTCGGTCTGCGATCCTGATCTGCGAGGACATGTGGCATCCCTCGGCGGCGTATGTCGCCTCCCTCGATGGAATGGAAATTCTCATCTCGCCTTCTGCCAGTCCGGGGCGCGGGGGTCTGGAGGAAGGCAAGTTCTTCGCGAACGCCAGGGCCTGGGAGACGATCAACCGGGCCTACGCCCAGCTCTTTACCTGCTATGTCCTCTTCGCGAATCGGGTCGGTTACGAGGATGGGGCCTGCTTCTGGGGCGGCTCAGAAGTGATCGCCCCTTCCGGCGAGCCAGTGGCCAAGGCAGAGTACCTCAGCGAGGAGATCCTGGTGGTCGAGATCGATCCCACAGAGGTACGGCGGGCCAGAACAGTGAATCCGTTGCTTCGAGATGAGCGATTGGATGTCACGCTTCGAGAGTTGGAGCGGGTGAAAAGAGAGGGAGTCAGGTGAGCGGTCTCTCCTTACACTGCGAATTTGTCCAACAGATCCTGACCGGATTTATTGCTAACGAGGTCCGAAAGACCGGGTTTAGCCGAGTCGTGGTTGGGCTTTCCGGCGGGGTGGATTCGGCGCTGTCCGCCTATCTCGGGGTCGAGGCTCTCGGCGCCGAGAACGTCCTGGCCCTCCTGATGCCGTACCGGACCAGCAGTCCGGAGAGCCGGGAGCACGCCGAACTGGTAGTGAAGCAACTGGGCATCCAATCGGACGTCATCGAGATCACACCGATGGTGGACGCCTACTTCGAACGGTTTCCCGAGTCAGATCAGGTTCGCCGCGGCAACAAGATGGCCCGCGAGCGGATGACTATCCTCTTCGATCATTCGGCCAAGCTCAAGGCCCTGGTCCTGGGGACCAGCAATAAGACGGAGCTGTTGCTGGGGTACGGCACGCAGTATGGCGACATGGCCAGCGCCATCAATCCCCTTGGCGACCTGTACAAGACCCAGGTCCGGCACCTGGCGCGCCACATTGGCATCCCGGAGATTATCGTCCGAAAGGCGCCCAGTGGCGACCTCTGGGTTGGGCAGACTGACGAGGCGGAGCTCGGCTTTACCTACGAGGAGGTCGATCGGGTCCTCTGTCTGATGGTGGACCGACGTTGCGAAATCCCAGAGCTTATCGCAGCCGGTTTTGACGAACGCTTCGTCAGGACCGTTCTCGCCAGGATCCAGGCCTCCCAGTACAAGCGGCGCCCTCCCCTCATCGCGAAGATCTCCGCCCGCACCATCGATCGCGACTTCCGCTATCCTCGCGACTGGGGCAAGTAACGCCGTTGCCTGGTCGCTGCGCGTAAGGCTTCCGCAGACATTTCGGAACGCGGCCAGACCTCGCGCGGACTTACCCTTGCTAAAAGCGATACCCCCAGCACAGCGTTCCCGCTGTACTGGGGGTATCGAAGTGACGCGTGATTTACCTACCTAAATCCTCAGACTAGAAGGCCTCATCCGAAGCAGCCCAAGCTTCCCGCTCCTTCGCCTTCTCCTTATCGTAGATTGTCCACTCACCTTCCTCAACTGTGGCGGCTTCGCGGACCATCCGGGTTCCCCTGGACAGAATGAACCAGCACAGCGGCAAGACGCCTCCGAAGAGGAACACCGCCCCACCGATCGCGCGCAGCAAGGTCAGAGTGTGCCACACCTCGTTCGTAATGAACGACTGCTGCCGACCATACCAGAAGCCGTGCTGGATGATGGCCGCAACCTGATACAGACCGACTGGGAACATATCCATCATCATCATCATGACCAAGCCGATCTGCAACGACCAGAACACGGTTTTGATCAGCTTCTCATTCCAGGCAGAGCGCTGGAACAGGTGCTGACAGGCAAACAGCATACCGCCAATCGCGATGTTGCCTTTGACGCCGAACATGGCGCCATGGGCATGGTTGCTAGTGACGTAGGTACCATGCTCATAGTAGTTGATGATGGGCAGGTTGATCATCGAGCCCATCACGCCTGCACCGAAGATATTCCAGAAGTTGACGGCAAGGATGAACGTCCAAACACCGTCCATCACGAAGCGCTGCTTGCCCTCGGCAACGGCCTCATGGGCCTTGACCCGCTCCGTCCGCATCTTCCAGGCATCCAGGGTGATCAAGAGCAGAGGCAACACCTGCATGGTGGAGAAGACGCTGCCCAATGCGATGATCCCTGTCGGCTTGGCGATCCAGTAGAAGTTGTGGGAGATGCCGATCAGGGCGGTGACGAGGAACATCATGACCGCCAGGAAGATTACCCGCTCGGCCATGGCCCGGTTCACCAGACCCATCTGCACCAGCATGTACCCAACGATACAAGTGGTGAAGACTTCGAAGGTGACCTCAACCCACATATGAATGTTCATCCACCGCCAGTAGTCGGAGATGGCGAAGTTCTGCTGAGGGGTCATGAACATCCCGAAGAACAGGAACAGCACCATGATCCCGCTGCCGTAGAACAGCCAGGCCGGCACGGACCACATATTCTGGCTCGTGATCCACGGCTTCACGGCGCGGAAGATGATGAAGACCCAGAGACAGAACGAGAACAGCATGAGAATATGCCAGAACCGTCCGAGCTCCAGGAACTCCCAACCCTGGCTCCCGAACCAGTAGGCCATCTCGTCAGTGGCAAAAAAGCCCGTATGTCCGAGATAGATACCAAACAGCGCGCCTGCGCCCACGATAACACACAGGGTAAAGAGCAGGTTGATGAGGGCCCGCTGTCCGTTCGGGACCTTCGAAATCCTGGGCAGGAAGAAGAGGGTGTAGCCGACCCAGGCCATGAAGAACCAGTAAATCTGCACGATCAGATGCCAGCCTCTGGCAACGCTGAAGGGAATGGTGAGCCCAACCGCGCCCAACATCGCATCAACTGGTCCACCGCCGATGAAATCTTCTGCGCTGATGATACCTGCCAGGATCTGGACCAGGAACAGGATCACGGCAAAAGCAAAGAACTTATACGTCGCACGCTGGGTGGGACGAACATAGGCGTCGCCCTTGTTTTCAAGGTCAACCGTAGTCAGCGACCAATCCCGCCCATTGAACGGCTCGCCTGGCAGGGTCTTCATCTCCCCGTAGACGTACAGGACGAGCATGGTGCCGAGGAACAGCACGAAGATCGAAAGGAAGCTCCAGATATACGTCGCGTACGTCGGGAAGTTACCGACCGCTGGATCGTATGGCCAGTTGTGGGTGTAGCTGTAGACCTCACCCGGTCGATTCGCCCCGGAAACCCAGCCGCCCCAGAAGAAGTAGCCCGCTAAGGCCTTGATGTCTGCTGGGTTGCTGATGTAGCTCTTAATTCTGCCATTCTGAAATGCTTCTACGTAGGTTTGATCCGTAAACATCCGGGTGTAGTGAGTGATCAACTCCTGGTACGCAAAAACCTGGGCGTCGTTAAGACGAATAACGCCAGCCTCTGCGTCGTACAGGTTCGTATGGACCTCTCTCGCGATCCTGGACTTGATCATGTCCTTGTCGTCTTGGGTCACGGGCCGCGTCTTCGCGATCTCATTCTCATAGTACGTGCCCATGGAGACGGACGTGCGATGGAGAGCCTCAGCAGTGAAATCCGGTCCGCGCTCAGCTCCGTCTCCCCAGAAGGAGCCATACGTCATCAGGCCCTTCAGGAAAAACACTTGCTTCCCGCGATTCATCTCCCACTCTGGGATCACAACTTCCCCAGTTTTGGACGACACAAAATTTACCAGCGGGGGAGCGCTCGCATAAGTCCAGACGCCGAGAGCAATAAGACCTATGACGCTGATGGTCGTGACGATCAAAGCATGAAGCCACCAATATTTCTTAATTAATAGGGCTTGTGCGAAGGTCCGGTTGGCCTTCGCCTTAGTAACGGCTGCATTAGGGTTAGGACTCATTTTTCCTCCCGTGGCTCTCCCTATGATTTAGGTGGCCACTCTCCTGTTGTTATTGCAGTCCCACATTTGTTGCTGTTGCCCCGCCCGCCGGGGACATACGGGCCTCACGAACGGCCTGCATGGCGTAAAACTAGACAGCACACGCCTGGTCGGCCAGTCGGTGACCCGTTGCTCTACTTGCTCTGCGCGCCGATTCACCTCCTTTCGCTAGTGTAGAATTCATGGGGAAGACTACCGCTGTGGCGATATCGCAATCCCCGGTAGCCTTTGCACCGCCTGTAATCGAATCAACTCACGACGCCTATACATAGTCTCACACTGCTTTTAGTATACTATCCGAATGGGTCTCGTAAATCCGGCAAATGACCTAATTTGATGATGCATATTCACTACGCTTGACTATTTTGCCTTCCATGAGGCCGCAACTTCAGCGATTGACTCAATTGACCATATTCATACAAGGAGGTGTTTTACTATTTTCCTGCAGGTCCCATAAATCCCGCAATCGGCTCAATCTGTTCGATCGCGGCTCTCACGCTGCCTTGGGGGTTCCCTTGTGGCTCCCGGAGCCGGTCCAGCCCCCGCGCGAGTCGCGGGCTCTCGCCGCGTGATCTCGTTCACGTAGGCCACGACCTCCAGTCGAGAATGAACCTTGAGCTTACTGAAGATGTTCTGGATATGATTTCTCACCGTGGTTTTACTGATGAAAAGCTGCTCCGCGATGGCCGCCGTAGTTGCGCCAGTTCGCATCAGGGTGACGACCTGCAGTTCCCGCCGAGTCAGTTCAACGATGTGGGGAGGGATCTCCTCGCTCATCGCGAGTTGAGTCTGCGCCAGTTGTTGGCGAACGAGGACTTCAAGCTGGTGCGCCGCGGTGACATCACGGAAGAGGTGGGCGACCGTCGGAGGCTGGTTGTCGTCACAGGGAAGGGCAACACAACTCACGTCGATCCACAGTGGTTTACCCGTCCTCGTCCGAGTGGCCATCTCAAAATGCTGGATCAGGTCTCCGCGGCCCATAGACATCTTGAGTGGGCAAGGCCACTGGCAGAGCTGATTGCCGTTACTGTCACGGCCGTTGAAAAATTCGCGGCACTCCTGCCCGACGACTTGTTGCGCGGAAGCTTCCAGAATGGTTTCAGCGGCCCGGTTGCAGAACAGAATCTCACCCGACGGTGAACTGATAAATACCCCATCGGCCGTCTCCTCGAAAAGCCTGAAGGCAGCCTTCAGCGATTCCGATGGCTGTGTGCCTCCTGGCTCGCCTTGCGAGGCTTTTTCATCAACCACAGGCCGATGCTCGCATTCCTCGTCAACACGGGGGGCAACCGCATCACCTGCACGAACTCCGGCATCCTGCCTACGGCCTGTCCGCCGGGTCCCCACCAATCGTTTCGATCCGGTGCCTGGATATGCCATGATGCTAATGTACAGTCCTCAGTAAAACCTGTCAAGCCAAAAAGGGTATGAGCAGAGTGCCCATCCACGCCTTCAGTCCTCGACCCGAACCTGGCCCCCGCTGCGGTAAGTATCCGTACGAGCTCCACGGCTTTATAGAGGCGGCGCTACTCCCGGTCCCGCCCAGGTACACCAGCATGCGGTTCGATAAGCTCACTACAGAGTTCCCTCACGTGTCATCCACTTCCCTGACTTGTAGCGTACGTGCTGCCGCACTGATCTCGATAGTAGATCTACTGAGTCCGGATCGCATGCGCCACGGCTGCCGCATCGCGACACTCGATTTACACCTTTTCCGCCGGCAACTGGCGCTGCTCCAGGAGCCGGGCGGCGCCCTCTGGCGTCCAACGAACTCCCCCGCAGCAAGCTGCGGGGTGTCGTCTTCTGTTCTGGCCCGTCATTCCGTGCTTGACACGGAATCCAGTCGGGCCCTGTTGGATACCGGCTTCCGCCGGTATGACGAACTCGCGGCACGCCGCGGGGTATCAACTCTCAACGGAATGACCCCCTGTGGACTCAATAGTCTGAAGCCGCCCGTCTCTCCGCGTTCATCCCCATGCGGCTATCCAACGTAGAGGCATGTCGCCCGGCATGTACGCTGCCATTTCCGTCGATCGCCTTCGACCAAAATTTGCCATACTGGCCGGCCGAAGAAAATCCTTGACAGGGGGGCGCAAACTGGGCAATAGTGTCGCACCATGTAGCAGGAGTTGCATAGGATGTTTCGATTCTCGCTTGAGGGTCTGAAGCCCGCGTTCACCCAGCGCGGGATTGCGTGATCGGGACGGGGCTACTGCAGCGCCCCGCACCGGAAAAGCACTCCGAATTCGGGAGTGCGGTGATTAACCTTAAAACGCAGAGGGGGAGTCATGGATCAAAGAAAGTGGTGGATTCGCGGTGTCGTCCTGGGCAGCGCCTTGCTGCTCGCCCCGGTGGGGGCGTGGGCTGACAAGCTCACGGAGCTCGAGCAGGCATTTGAGACGCAGCAGAAGTCGCTACAGCAGTTGCAGCAGGAGATGCACCGACTACGGCAAGACCGGACCGCGCAACAGACAGAAATCGACAGGCGCGTGATGGAGGTGGAGCTGAAGGCTCAGGCGGCCGCGGCTTCGTCAGTCCTCGTCGGATTCGACCCTTGGCCCGGGAAGGGGTTCTACCTGAAGTCGGCCGATGGCCAGCACCGAGTGAGCATTGGCGGGTACATCCAGGGTTTGGCTCAAGTTGAAGGGTCGCTCTCGGATGAGGCTGATACTGCTGCTGGAAACGCCCGGCACAATCCGAGCACATTTAAGCTCAACCGCGTCCGGCTCATCTTGAACGGTCAGCTTTACAAGGACTTTGGCTTCCACATCGAGACGCATATCGCCGACGGCCCCACCAAGAGTTCTAACAGTGATGGCGGCGCTGGCGGTACTAGCGGCGGCACTCGGCTCGAATGGGCCGTTGCCAGTTACACGTACGCCCCATGGGGAAAGGTGACCGTCGGGCAGATGAGGAACCAGTACGGCCTCGAGATGGGCATGGCGACTCAGGACCTGGACTTCGCCGCTCAACGCTCGCTTGTCTCCAAGGCGCTCGCCCCGGACTTGCAGCTTGGCGTCCTCATCTCGGGCGATCTTAAGCAGTTCGTCGGCATCCCCTTCTACTATGGGGTGGGGATCTTTAACGGCTGCGGGCGGCTCGATCAGTGCAGAAATAGCATCGACAACGATGGCAATAAAGAGTTCACCGGTCGATTTGCCATTGCACCCCCAATGCCGTTCGGTAATCTCACCATCGGCCTGAACGCCGATTACCGCGACTTTGAGAATAAGCGTGGCGGCGCTTTCGATCTTGCGACGACGCCCGGCGCCGCTGGTACCAACTATCACACCTTTAACCCAACTAGCGTAACCGGAATCAGGCTGGCCGGCGACGGCTTCCGGATCAACGGCGAGCGCGTCACTGGCGGCGGTGACTTCGTGTTCGACCTCTACCCGTTTGTGGTCAAGGCTGAGTACCATTACGCTTCCCAGGAGCGCCTGGATTTGGGCCCTGGCGGCTCCGATCTTGACCGCCTCATTATGCATGGTGGGTATGGCACACTCGGCTATTGGATCTTCGGCAACAAGACGAAGGGCCTGCTGGCCAACGCCCGCTACGAGCAAATGCGGATCGAGGACAATGGAGGCTCTTTTCAGGGAGCAACCGGTACTGAACGGGACACGGATATTAGCGCTGTCACCGCCGGTCTGACTTGGCATTTCAACCCCAACATCTGGCTGCGGGGTAACTACGTCTACCACAACGTCAGCCCAGGCGCGAATATCCTCGGAATGAGCGATTCCAATGGTAACGGTGAGTCCCATCAGGGGATCGCCGAGTTGATGCTCAGGTTCTAGTCGGTAGATTGATGGCAGGCTTCAGCCGGAGTTCACCAGATGCAACAACTGACAGACGCTGCGAAGATGACGCAGGGCTATTCGCGAAAGCGGGGTCTGTCGCTTCTGCTACGAACCATGCATCTGGTGAGCTTCGGCATCCTGCTTGGGGGCACACGTTCGCGATCGACGCAGACCGTTTGCTACCTGCGCTGTACCTGACGATCGCGAGCGGGGTCGTTCTGATGACGATGGAGATCCCCACCATCGGATTGCAGTGGCTCTTCATGGGCAAAGGGGCCACGGTGCTTCTCAAGCCTTCAGGGTCGTATTGTCCAGATCGGGGAGGCTCTGAGCGTGACCTCGTCGAGAGAGAACGCCGGACACACAACCTCACCATCCTTAGTCGAATAATGGAGGGAAGCCAATCATGAAGTTCCTCACTTTAGCCAAGGTAAGACCGGGGGCATGGTCCAAGCTGGAAAATGATCTTCCTGCCGCCTGTTACGAGGGAATGAAGTCCGCTTATGTCACCTACGGCCAATACGATCTTGTTTTCGAATGGGAAGCCAAGGATATGGACACGGCAAATAGGATCATGAAGCATATGGCTGGATCAGACCTACTCACATCTGAAACCTTAGTAGTCGCCTCCACTCTGAAGGAATTCGGTAAGGTACAGTAGTCTGACCACCCTTTAGAGCCACAGCGCCTAGGGGTCGTCAAGCTCTCTTCTATATCTATAGTCACCTGCTGTCGCGCCATCTCCGCTCCTTCCGTCATAATCCCCGACGTTCGGTACGAAGGTCTCCTCCCTCGGTCGGCGCTGGAGTTCGAAGGAAGCGCTGACCATCCGACTGATCAGCCGTACCGGTACTTGGCAGGCCCACTGTTCCGTTGCGAGCGCAAACGACACAGCCCCTTTGAGATTACCTACTCCTTCGGCATACCCCTCCGAATCAGATCGCGTCGCGCCATTCTTTGCGCCCCCTCCCGACTTCCCGCACCCTCGACTCTACGAAAACCTATAGGTTGGGCTTGACAAACTCATATGCTTGCTTTAACCTGAAGATGTTTTGTATAAGTCTCGATGCGGCCAGTTGCTCAGGGCACTGACTTACTCTAAAATTGGCTATGTCGATAAGAAGACAACGATGGGTTGAGCAGTGTAGTGAGAGTCGGATGATAGACCCTGGCCATAAGATGTTTCATTTGTCCGCCATAACGTCCCGGATGCTTGACGCTCGGCTTCGGTATGTCGGTATGACGCGAAGGAGGTCATTGCCGTGAACAAGCGTTACGTATGGATTGCGAGCGTGGTCGCCTTATTCCTTGTAGTCGCCGTAATCCTTGTCCCGATCTTCTCGAGTTCCAAGAAAGCCTCCACACAGGTCATCTTCAGTGATCTCATGGATCTAGTGGAATCAGGACAGATCGCCGGGACGGTGATCTTCGATGAAAACAACCACACGATCTACGCCCATGTCACGGAGGGGCAGCACCTTCGGACGATCTACAGCAAGGAGGCGACTGGGCCCCTGCAAGAGCTATTGAAAAAGAAGGGGATTCGCTTTGCGATCGAGGCGCCATCGGGGGGCTCTATCTGGCTCAGCCTTCTGTTCAACTTCTTACCGTTCCTCGTGATTATCGGCCTGTTTGTGATGATGAGCCGTCGGGCGCAGCAGATGGGAGGGGGCGGCGGCCCGATGTCGTTCGGCAAATCCAAGGCGAAACTGCACGACGCGACTAAGCCCAATGTGACCTTCGCGGACGTGGCCGGGGAGGAAGAGCCGAAGGAGGAGCTGTTGGAGGTCATTGAGTTCTTAAAGCACCCCCAAAAGTTTCAGGCTCTACACGCTAAGATCCCAAGGGGTCTGTTGCTGGTGGGCCCCCCAGGCTGCGGGAAGACGCTCCTTGCTAAGGCGGTCGCCGGGGAGGCCAGCGTACCCTTCTTCTCACTCTCTGGATCCGAGTTCGTGGAGGTCTTCGTAGGGGTTGGCGCCAGCCGCGTCCGCGATCTGTTCGAGCAAGCCAAGAAGAACGTCCCCTGCCTGGTCTTCATTGACGAAATTGATGCCGTGGGCCGCCACCGGGGGGCAGGCCTCGGCGGTGGAAATGATGAACGTGAGCAGACATTGAACCAGCTCCTGGTTGCGATGGACGGCTTCGAGAACAATATGGGGATCATCGTGATCGCCGCCACCAACCGGCCCGACATCCTCGATCCTGCCCTGCTGCGCCCAGGGCGATTCGACCGGCGCATCATCGTGGACAACCCGGACAGCAAGGGGCGCAAGGCCATCTTGCAGGTACACATGCGCGAAATACCGATGGCACCGGACGTCAATGTCGACGTGCTCGCCAAACAGACCCCGGGCTTCTCCGGGGCGGATCTCGCCAGCGTCGTGAACGAGGGCGCCCTACTCGCCGCCAGGCGAAACAAGACTGTGGTCAGTATGACCGACTTTGACGAGGCGGTCGAACGCGTGATTGCAGGGCCCTTGCGGCGCAGTCGTGCCCTGAAACCGAAGGAGCGAGAGATGGTGGCCTACCATGAGGCTGGGCACGCCATCCTGCGCAAGCTTCTCCCGAATGCCGATCCGCCCCACAAGGTGACGATCGTCTCGCGCGGAATGGCGCTTGGCTATGTGATGGGGGCCCCGCCGGAGGACCGCTACACCCGTACGCGATCAGAGCTACTTGCGGAAATCAGCGTCGGCATGGGCGGCCGCGCCGCGGAGGCTTTGATTTTCGGCGAGATTACCACCGGGGCCTCAAATGACTTTGAACAGGCAACTGGTATGGCGCGCCGAATGGTGACTAATTTCGGCATGTCGGAAAAGCTCGGTCTCGTTACGCTGGGCAGGTCGGGCGGGCCCGTCTTTCTTGGTCGGGATATGATCGATAGCCGAAACTATAGTGAAGAGATCGCCTACCAGATCGATCAGGAGGTTCGCCGCATCACCGATGAGTGCTACACGGTGGCCCATCAGACGATCGAGGCAAATCGAGAGAAGCTGCAACGAGTGGCTAAAGCCCTGCTTGATCGCGAAACTCTATTCGCGGAAGAGCTGGACGACGTCATGGCGGGGAAGGTGGTGGTCCTGGAGGCAGCGCGACCAACCAGCGCTGAGCCCGCCGAAGGTGCTGCGCCAGGCGCCCCTTCGCCGCCGGCGCCACCTATCACTACCGGTCTGGCTGGGGATATAGCCTAGCTCGCAGCCTTTCATATTTTGCGGGCGGCTGGCATCGGACAACGCCCCAAGCGATGTTTTGCGCTTAGAGCGAACTAACGAATCACCCCGCAAGCGGCGGGGTATCGCCTTTCTGTTCTGGCCCGTCGTTCCGTGCTTGACACGGAATCCAGTCGGGCCCTCTGGATACCGGCTTCCGCCGGTATGACGAACTCGCGGCAAGCCGCGTGGAATGAACCCCCAGTGGCTTTAATAAACTTTTAGTCCGCTGCGAAAAGTCTGTAGGTGCGGACAAAGGAACCTGCTCCTAAAGGGTTCCTGCATTACGATAGGTGCCACCAGTAAAAAATTAACCCTCTCACGTGTTTTCATCTTATCGTGAGAGGGTTAATTTTTTGCCGGCCTTTTTATTGTATTTCTCCGGCTGCTTTCTTCTTTCGTCTTACATAGAGCACGGTACCGATTCCCATACCTGCGATGGTCATCACCAAGATAGCCGGATTGCTCATCATGGACGAAGAAGAGCCAGCCCTGGTTGTCTTCAGTCCGACTGTAAAGGGGAAGCTAAAGGTCGAATCGTAGGCATGGTACGCCTCTTCCTCCCCCGCACTTGCGTGCTTCTGACCTCCCCCATCGTGACTATGGTTTGCTGCCTCCGCAGCACTCACGAGGGGGGCTCGATCCGCATGGTGCTCCTCGACGATGGCCTGGTATTTCCCGGCCTTCGTGAACTCCGCCTCCGCTCTCACCACGCCTGAGGGATAGACTTGCTGCGGGATATCCAGGATTGTTCCGGACTCACCGTTGTTCGTCACCTCAACGACCCGGACAGTCACCGGAATCGTTCGAAGCGTATCGCTGATGAGATCAAAAGTCAGTGTCACCTTTCCTGTACTCGGGATGTCTCGGCAGTAGGACTGAAACTCCTCCTTGAGCACATCAACGTACCGCTTCAGATCCGCATCCTTGAGCTCCTTGAGCTGAGCAAGCTGAGAGGCCGCTCCCGCAGTCGCACGCTGATAGGCGCTGAAGTGAACCAACTGATGCCCCTTTTCCCTCGAGCAAAGATCACCCTCTGTGATCCCACCGCCACCGCCCCCGTGGGCCCATGCCTGCGATGGTCCGGATGCCGTTAACAGAACTGCCAAACCTATCGACGCAAACTCCTTCATTACCCTACCCTACTTCCCTCTCCTGCTCTTCCTGCTCAAACTCCCCAGCCACATGGTGAGGGGGGTGTCGATTGACAGGGTGCGGGTCCCACCCGTTGAAATCCCCGATCCGGGAACTCAAAGGATGGAACCCTCCCGCACCCGCTTATGCCTGGTTCACCAAAGTCACAAGGACAACAAGCAGCATTATCAGTAGAGCAATGTTCATCCCGGCTGCTTCCATGATTGTGTCTCTCCTTCTCGCTATTTATACTGCGTAGTCGGCCGCCATTTGCCCCCGCCTGTCATGGCAGTGGCGCCACCCTCAAAGGACGGGATCACAGGACCGCCGACCTCGACAATTTGCCGGTTCTTGTCCGGATCAAAGAACTCAAGGAGTCCGCCGTACCGGCTGTCCGAGTCGTAGATTAACTCGGCCAACCTCTGGTACTCCCATTCCGCGTCGGTAGCATCAACCGTTAGCTGTACTGTCTGGCCAGGAGCGATGGGGCCGGACGGCTCCACCTTGATCTTCAGCCGTGAGTCTGGGAAGAGGCTGGGGTCCCTGAACTGCAGGTTGGCCGTGATGAACCCCCCCAACTGCTGAGGCCTGTTCGAACCGTTCTTGATCTCTACTAGAAACCCAAGAGAACGCCCAGGCACCGTATAGACTGCGGTGATAGGCCTGGCCTTCACTGTGGCATGGGCGTACGGCGTAAACGCCGTGGTGGGCGCTAGTTCAGGAGTCTCCATCCTACCAGCCTGCAGCGGAATCGTGATGGGATAGGCGCCGTTGGTCGAGACGTAGCCAACGGTCACAATAAGGACCGTCGCGACCATGAGGACGACTGCTACCGTCTTATCGCCTGAGCTCACAAGCTGCTCCTCAGGCACAACCCCCACCTGGAAGACACGCCGCAAAAACGGCCGTTTCACCCAATACAATAGCCAAAACAGACCCATTACGGACCACAGGACCCACCAGCCGATTATCCTCCCCAGCCCGTGGTTTTCCATGTTCACCGTCGTGCCATCGATGGTCGCGACGTTGTTTTGAAAGCCAGTCCAATCGCCATCGACAGTGACAAATTGGCCTCCACCGACCAGGGGCCCTCCACCCGCAATATTCACCATCGGGTGAACGTGATAGGTCCCGGTGACCCGCCCCGCAATGACCATCTTATAATCATAGTCTCCGCCAAGTACAGTACTGGTGGAGTTGATCACGGGCACGCCATTCATCCATGCCTCTTTCTTAAGCATTGATGGCCCTGGCACCGAGTAGTGGAGAAAGATCGACTCCGGGGTATTGACGGCCTGCGGCCATTCACTGAACGTATGAAACTTTCCAGTGAGTTCCATCGTCTCGCCGGGCTTCACCTTCGTTTTCGACCATTCAGTATCGTAGAACGTTATCGTGCGCATCCGCAGAAACGGCTCCTGCGACCGCTCGCCATGGGCCCATACCGTTCCCGCGGACACGGCGATCGCTCCAATCACGATCGCCGACAACGCCGCTCGTCCGATCCTCATTGTTATCCTCCCAGGTTCGTGGGTAAGAGTCAACTCATTCGCATCGCAGCACCCCGTGGCGTCTTCTCTTGTCTTGCAGACTTGCTTCGAGAACCCACCACGAGCCCGCATCGATGACAGCTACGTCCGCGAGAGGAATACCGGCCTGCTGATTATCTTCCCCATCCAAACCCACCAGAGGTATACTATCCCACTGATGAACCCGGCAAAGAACGAGGAGACTGGCGTGACGTCTCTTCCGAATGTTCGTAGCGTCCCACGCTCAATAATCCTGATGTATTCAGGCGTAGCAGACCTCACATACTCCATCCCCATCAGATCGGCGATCGACATGAGCGGCCCGCTTGGATGCTTCACGGCCAAGTGAAACGGGGCGAGCCAGGTCCAGTTCGCCGGATAGAATAACAGGGACCACCCCATGCCGCCGAACAGCGCCGTGAACATGTAGCTGCCTGTCATCATCAGCGTCACGTCCAGAAAGATCGCGCTGGGTATCATGAGACTCGGGGTGACAAAGTTCACCGGGAACCAGGCCCACATGTAGAAGTTGAAGACCCGATTCATCCATTGACCGAAGTGAAGCGTCATCACGCAAAAGGTGGCGCCGATAGGAAGACGCATCTTCTCCCACATGAAATATTGCGTTGCCGCGGGGAAGGTGATCAATAGGATCGGCGTCAACGTGACCCACCAACGCCGATCCTTCCAGTCCAGCCAGAAATCCCAGTCGCCGACGGTCAGCATCTGGTGAATGTGGTACCCCGCGACCGTGCCCGTGAACGCAGCAATTATCACGATAATATCGAACTTCCGCTCCAGGCTCAGGGCTTGCTGTTGTGTCAAGAGCGCCATATAGCTCTTCCTCTCTCTCAAAGGGAGGGGGGCACACAGAACGCCACCCCCCTCCACTATTTGGACTTGTGGACTTCGAGGACCGCCAAAAAACGATCCTTAACGAGTTTCGTCACGCAGCCGACTTACCACCGCTTGTGATCTTGATCAACTCAAAGACCCGCGGAGTAATTGTCAGCGCTATGCCATACACCCCAAAAAGGCACCAGCCGAGCGTGACAAAGCCCCAATGCAGCGGCGCCACAAATAACTCCTCCATGATCCAGAAGGTGTGGCCCCACTCGTTCAGCGCCACATTCACAAAGATCATGGCAGGACCACCGACCGTCAGCATGAAAGGCAGGGAGTGTCCTGCCGCAAACATGGGGATCCGAGTCCTGGCCCACATGTAGGAGCAAATCCCGATGATGATGTAGATCGGGTAGCTGAGATAGAACTCGATGATGTGGCTCGGCGTAAAGTCCGTATCGCGGATCACCGTCTGGTGCCACGTCCCGTCCTGCTCGGTAAAGAAGCTGGCCCCCCAATAGACGGCCCAGGCGAACGTCACGATCCACATGCCGAGACCCCAGAACCGCCTGAGCTCCTCCTCCGGCGTGATTCGATCCAGATTCCGGTCGCGGGTCTTCCAGATGTAGCCCAAGGTGAAGGTCAGTACCGCTCCCTCGATGAGCAACTCGCCGATGAGCATGTTCCACCAGTAGACCCGGAAGTCCTCAGAGAAGAAGTCGAGGCCTTTCGACCACGAGAAGAGCTGCTGGTAGATCCGAATCAGGATGTAGAAGATGCTGATAGGTATCATACATTTCCAGAAGACGCCCCAGCCAAACATCTTGTCTGCTGACTCGGCACTTTTACCCGATACCGCTTCAGTCTTATACTGTGCCATTGGATTCTTCCTCCTTACGCTCTGATCAATTTAGATTACGTGGACCGTACTGCCCTTGCTCCCGCACATCTTCAGGTTTTCTGTTGGCGCCGATTCTCACCTCCTTTGCCGCCACTCACGTAACAGGTTTAAGTTCCAGGGCGCTGTTTCTCCAAGAAGATCGTTCTTTCAAAAATACTATTCCAGGAGATTCCATCGTATACCGCCCTCAGAATATCTGTCAAGGCTTTATTTGATTCCCGGGCCCAGTTCAAACCAGGCATAGTAACGTTTGTCTCCGTCCAAGTCCCAATACGCAAATACGCAAGGATGATGCCAAACGTGGTTACGATCCGAATCCAATTTGCCTTCACTTGTGAAATCAAGGGGTTCGGCTAATGACTTAGAGGAGAAACGGCAGGCCTCAAAAGGAGTCATAGTTAATTTGACCTACTCCGTCCCATGATGCGACACCTGTCGCACCACATCTGTCCTAGTCTGACCCAAGCAACAGTTGTCGTTTCAGCCCAAACTGATCCAGCTTCCGGTACAGCGTGCTCCGGGAGAT
>Ga0082335_1000616_pt1 | contig 86527 bp, 87 predicted proteins | sample Subgrocontami58m_FD_72375 | JGI IMG/M metagenome (GOLD analysis project Ga0082335, IMG submission 72375) | Subsurface groundwater microbial communities from S. Glens Falls, New York, USA - GMW37 contaminated, 5.8 m (SPADES assembly) (version 2) ...
CGTTTATTACTCCAGTCCTCAATGAGGTAAAACCACCGACTGGAGAGCCGGGTGCGGGAAATCTGCCAGTCCGGTTCGGAGGGAGGGGCGATACAAGCCAATGTATCGTTCCTACCCTATCTGTTTTTTTAACCTGTTACGCGGTCGTCAACTTTGTGCCTCTGTGCCTTTGCCCCTATGAACCTGAATAGTTATGCAGTGACCATTGATCGATCTTAGCCTGCAAGCTTAAGGTTTTATCTTGTCGTACTGGGGTTCGACGACGACATGATTATATTTGGAGTGGATAAAATCACCCCGCTGGATAGGGATGGCAATCCGCATAAAGAGCGTAAAGATGAGCAGCCCGAAGGCCCAGATCCCCAGAGAAACGGCTATTTCCGTAATATTCGGCAGATATTCATAAATTTCGCCTAAGGTGTCGGGGATAAAACCGGGCACGATCAAACCGAGCCCCTTTTCAATCCACACCCCGACGATTAGGAACACGGAAGCGATATTGAGGGTGATCAGGTTTTTTCTCGTTCTGGGGATCAGGAAGATCACAAAGGCGGTAACGTTCATGATCAGGGCCGACCAGATCCAGGGCACCAGGGAATCATGCCCGTGCAAGCCCTGATAAAGATATTCCATGGGGGCCAGATGAATGGTCGCCGAGTAATACTCCTTGAATATTTCCGCGCCGAGCAGAAACAGATTGATGAACATGGCGTAGGCGATGAGCTCGGCAACCTTGAAGAGGGCCTCATTTTTTATCTTCATGCCGGCTGTTTTTCGCAAAACCTGGAAGATGATGATGGCCATGGCCGGTCCCGAACAAAAGGCGCTGGCCAGAAAGCGCGGCGCCAGGATGGAGGCGTTCCAGAAGGGTCTGGCGCCCAGGCCGTTGTAAAGGAAGGCGGTCACGGTATGAATACCCACGGCCCAGGGGATGGAGAGCAGCACCAGGGGGATGACGAATTTCTTGTTCGGTTCTTTGCCGAAATAAGTTTTTACCAGGATATAGATGGGGACAATGGTGTTCAGGATGAGATAGCCATTCAGCACGACCACGTCCCAGGCCAGCAGGGAGTCGGGAAAGGAGAGTATCCCGATAAAGGGGATGACGTGCCAGAAGCGATCCGGTCTGCCCAGATCGGCAATGACGAACATCAGGGCCATGATGATGGCCGAAGCTGCCAGGAGTTCACCTAAGACCACAATTTCCTTGATGGGATTAAAATGGTAAATGTAGGCCGGGATGACGAGCAGCACGGCTGCGGCTGCCACCCCTACGAGATAGGTGAAGTTTCCGATGTAAAGGCCCCAGGACACCTGGTCCCGCATATTGGTGACGATCAGGCCACCCTCGAGCTGTTTCATGTAAAAGGCAATCGCCACGCCGATTATGGTGAGGAGAAAGGCACACCAGAGATAGTAACCCTTCGTCCCGAAAAAAACCATATGAACCGTTCTTTTAAAAAATCTCCAAGCTTCCATGCCATCCTCTTGACGCTATGCGGAAAAGAAGTAATAAAATTTGGGTTCCGTGTTAAGATCTTCCTTCAAGCGGAATACCCGTTTGTTTTCGATGAGGTAGCGTATTTCGCTGTTCGGATCGAGCAGGTTTCCGAACTTCCTCGTCCCCGTGGGACAGGCCTCCACGCAGGCCGGATAACGTCCCTGTCTTACCCGTTGGATGCAAAAAGTACATTTATCAACGCAATTTTTCATTCTGGGTCTGTTGCCCAGATAATGCACTTCGGTATTTAATTCCGCCGTAGGTATTTTCGGCTCCGCCCAGTTAAAGACCCTTCCCTTATAAGGGCAGGCCGCTATGCAATAGCGGCAACCGATGCACCAGTTGTAGTCTACGACCACGAGTCCATCCGGTTCCTTCCAGGTCGCCTTCACTGGACAGACGCGCACACAGGGGGGATTGTCGCAATGTTGGCATTGCACGGGCAGGTATTGAAAACCCGGTTCCGGGACCGTCTCCGGATTATAATAGTGTTCCGAATTTTCCAGATTGATCAAACTGCCCTTCTTCAGTCGCAAGACCCTTATCCAATGGAGTTGCGGGCTCACACGGGACGGATTGTTTTCCGCGACGCACCCATAAACGCACCTGCGGCAACCGATGCACCGGGCGATATCCAGGCCGTAGCCCCAAAGAACACCCGGTTCAGCGGCCTGCGTGCTGATATGAAATTGTTTCCCGTATTTTTTCAAATACTTTTCTTCCAGCCGCTGGATGACCCGCTTCTTTTCCTCCGCCGACATTTCGACAAAGCGCTTCTGGAGAAATTCTTCCATATCCATCTGGCTGCAGGACGTACTTCCCAGGGATAGCCCGGCCAAGGTGCCCATGGACATCAGCTTGATAAAATCTCTTCTTGTTGGTGACTTATTATCCTTATTGTTGTTATCTTCCATTGTTCAATTCCGGCCTGATGGGTGGTGGTAATGGTTTTATGGGTTTAAATTTGGGATCATGGGGATTGTGGCAACTGACACAGAGGAAATATGTCCGTTTCCCTCCCTTGAAGTAGCCGACCCTTTTGCCGTGAATCCCCGCCTTCCAGTCTCGATAGATATTGCCATGGCACTGACCGCAAAGCCGGTACGATTCGGTAAAATCGATGCTTTCGCCATCGGCAAGCTTCAGTTTGTCCCGGTTCGTGGCACTATGACAATCAAGGCACCATCGATCCTGTTCCGCATGGCGCAGTTTGATGCTCGTGTGCTCATCCTTCAGCTCCCGCCGCTTGGCATTTACCGGCAGACCCTCATGACAGGCGTTGCAGGGAAAGATCCCCGGGGAAAAAGGCGGCGAGGTGGCCGGGAACTCATTGTGTTGCTGTTGCATGGCCGAGGCAGAAAAAGCGATGCCGATCATGATTGCTGCGCTAAAGAGTAAAATTTTTTTCATTGGTCTTGCCCATTCATATGCTGATGCCGTATAATGCCTGAATATCATAAGGGAAATATCTCCGCCCGGGGTGCCTCAGGTGGCAAAGATTGCCTATATACGGTTAGGAAACGGATAAGTCAAGCATTATTTTCCCTCTTTCTCTTCTCTGCTTCAGGGCGATATTCTCCGTTGACTAAAGAACAATTATTCGTTAGAAATCAAAGGATAAAAATTTAAGGTATGCTATGCTCCGTTCCGCGCTCGTTGTAATCGTGGCCCTGTTGGTCACGGCTTTTTTTTCTTTCTCCGTCGTCATCTTTTCCTTCCTTACCGCGGCGGGAACGATAAGCCGCCGGATCGCCCGCCTTTGGGCAAAAGTCCTCCTTTTCATCTCCGGCATCGAGACGGAGGTCATCGGAGCTGACAACGTCCTCAGAGACAGACCCCAGATATTCATGGCCAACCATCAGAGCAATTTCGACATCCTGATTTTTCTTGCCCTCATGCCGGTGGATTTCCTCTGGATAGCCAAAAAGGAACTCTTTCGCGTGCCCCTTTTCGGCCGGGCCATGAAAAAGGCGGGCTACATTGGCATTGACCGGCAGGATCACGAAAAAGCCCTGAAAAGCGTGGACGAGGCTGCGGAAAAACTGCACCAGGGCCTCTCGATCGCGTCTTTTCCCGAAGGCAGAAGAAGCAGGGACGGCGCGCTGTTACCCTTCAAACAGGGTATGTTTCACCTGGCCATAGGCACCGGCGTGTCTATCGTACCGGTATCGATCATCGGGAGCGGTAAGATCATGGCGAAAAAATCGCTCCGGGTTAACAGGGGTAAAATCATCATGGTCATAAACAAGCCCGTAGAGGTAAGCGGACATACCAAGGAAACCCGCACCGCTTTGATGGAAGAGGTACGCCAGAGCATGGCCGCGGGTCTTACGGGACAGCATGATGAGGAGGGGGATAGCGGTTCAGTGGGGGGACAGAGGTGAATAGGGGATTAGTAAAGGTCCTTTTCCAGCCGATCCAGGCGAAAGTACTGGAGCAGTTCGATAAAGGGCGGCCTGCGGAGAGGATTGTCCGTAAAATGAAACAGATGGCTTTCACATCGGCAATCGGAGGCGCCGAAAGAAGGTATGGCGCCATCGGCAATCTTTTTCACTGCAGCCGCTAATTCATGTTCCAGAGGGATGCTGGCACGGATGGCCAGGGCCGTGCACTTCTGGGCGTATTGCCTCAGGTAATCTATGTGCCAATGGGCGGTCTTGTTTTTCCGTAAGTGACGGGCGAGGCGTTTGGCCAGGGCCCGTCCAGCCGTGCCTACATAGAGGTAATAGCCCTTGGGAAAATGCCGGACGCCTAAACTCCCCACGGTGATCTGCACGCCCTCGTCCAATTGCAGCAGCAAGAGATAGCTGCCGCGGTCCCGGGATTCCCGCGCAATTGTTTCCCAGGGGATGCACACTTCCCTGACAGACTCCCCGAGGCTGAGGTCGGCACGCCATTCCAGGGAAAGCGCCTTGATGAACAGATCATTCCTTGTTTTTTGAAAGGTGAGGGCGAAATCAAGGTCTGTATGGTAATCGGGCAGGAAGAAGTCAGCCCGGGGCCAATGGACCAAAAAGAGGATGCCGCAGGCAATGCCCTGCCGGCTCATGGCAGCGAGCTCCTCCAGGTGCCTTTTCCCCCGCAGGGTAACGGCATCGGGAAACATGGCGATGCGCCGGCCGAAGAGGGTGCAGGACTTGACTTCCAGATAAAAAGGTCGCTTCCCCTTCTGCAAAAGAAAATCGAAGCGGCTGCGCCCGACAGTCACTTCCGCTCTTTCCAGCACCGCATCTTCCAGGCCGGGTATCTTTTGCTCGGTGAGCAACTGAGCCGCCACCCCATTGGCCAGATGGGTATGCAGCAGAACAGGCTGGCCCTCCCTCTCCACAGCCACGGCCATGTAGGCGAGCCGGCCGCCGGCCCCAGGAGATTTTTTCACCAGATAAACAAGGCTCCCGGGAAGCAGCAATTCCCACAACCGGCCCGGATTGGGCAGATAGGCTTCCACCAGGTCCCCTTCCCTAAGGCAATGGATCACGAACCGGTTGGGTCTCTTGACGAAGGTTGCCCTGAGGAGCGGGGAAAACAGGGGCCCTCCCCGGGTCCCGGCTTCTGAGATAGGCGAGCGCGGCACGGCCCGCTTATCCGGCACAGGCGGTGCCGAAGAGCCGGCCGAAACATTCCGGGAAGCTGTCTTTACCAGCAGCCAGTATCAGGGTCAGGGGCATGACCTCTTTCCCCAGTTCGGTCATCCTGGTGGCTGTGCAGCGGATGTCCCATTGCGCGTATCGGTCGCCGCGGAGACGGGCCACATGGTAGAGCTCCCGGGCGTTCAACTTCAGGAAAACGCGGCGGCGATGGGCATTGGTGAGAACGTAAGCGGCCGCCTCGGGACGGACTTTTTTTATCCGGTCATAGCTTTCTTCCGTCAGGGCGATGATCTCGCGGAAATCCTTCTCCAAACCGGCTTCACAAACGGCCGGAGGAACGGTTACGCCGAGGCCGGGATTATAGTCCTGACAGGTGAGGGTGGCCATCCGGTGTCTCTTCAGCTGGGCAAAGCAGCTGGCGCTGACCGTCAGCTCAAAATGCAGATCGACAGCTTCGAACTCCCTTAAAACGGCATCGTAGGGGCGCATGTGCCGCAGGGCCGTTTTTACGACCGCCTCCTTTTCCGGGAAAGACATCCCGGCCACTAACCCGAGACACTCGCCCAGGGACAGGTAGGACGAAGAGTGCAGCAAGAGGGCCGCGATCCGGTCGTCGGCTTCGGGGGTGGCGTACACGAGCACAACGGCTTCATCCTCGGCGCAGGGCCGCACTTTCCCCTTCCCTTCCTTGGCGAGCCTTACCGCCGTCTCCCGCAACTCCCTTTTCGTAAGCCGGTCAAAGTCTGTCGGTTCTATATAACGAACCAGCGAGGGGGTAAGCGTGCCGGTTATTTCATAGAGTCTTCTGCTGCACTCCCGGGCCTCGGCCAAGGGAGAGGAAGCCAACCGGCGGATCATCAGTTCCGCGCTGCGGGCATTGATGGTCATACCCAACTGGGTCTCGGTGGCTAAAGAAATGACATAGCGGGCATCTTCCTTGGCCCAGCCTTCCAGGAGCAAACGGTTCTTCTCCTCTTGAGCCATTTCCCGATGCTTGGCAAAGACATGGGCTCTTAAGCGATCATAGAGCTTGTGGTAAAAGCGGTTTTGCGCACCGATCGTGTCGCTAAAAACCGCCTCGATCCCGGCCTCGCGTACCTCTTCGGGGATAACATAATCGTCCGTCAGCGTTACATAGCGTTGAGATTTTTCCGTATAGGAAGCCAGCCGGGATCTTTCGATCTCCTCCACCAATAAACGGGACACCCCCAGGAAGTCGATATTGAAGACGGCATGCTCGGCAATCGAGCTGTGTCCCATTTCAAAGACAATATTTCTGTTGGACTGCCGCGCCTTTTCCACTTCCCCTGCGGCCAGGCTCCGCAGCTCCTGCACCGGCCTGGGATCTCTGCTTATCCGGGCATAGGCGGCGGCAATCGTCTCCGGTGTGAGACGATCCTTATCGTCCTTCTTGTCCGTAAAGGCGCTGATGGTGCCATAATCGAGATTGCAGCCCGCCAGGATAATATTCATGTGCCCCTTCCTGTTGTCAAAATTAACCACAGAGATCACAGAGAACATCACGTATATTTTAAACAGCCGTGAATTCCGGAACTGCTTCGCTTTGAGCAAGGTAAGCGAAAGAAAGCTCATTTAGAGAACACAGAGGTGCTCTCCGTGGGCTCTGTGGTTTTATGTTTCATCATCATATCAAGTTTTGCATATGCATATGTAAACAAATTTCTTGTAAGACGCAAATTTTATTTAACCTGCCGCCGCTCCTGAAAAAAGCCTTAAAAAACTTGACAAATTGGAGCAAGTAAAACAGAATACGCCGCAAATTCCAGGAAGGAAAAATACTGCGTATGAAAGTATCGGACATCGGCAGTTCCTTGTTCCTTATGACCTCGGGGGGCTTCATCGCCTGGCAGGCGACGAAGCTTTCCCTCGGAAGTTTGCATGCCCCGGGTCCCGGCTTTTTCCCCTTTTATTTAAGCCTGATCTTGATCCTGACGGCCCTTGCCATTTTTGTGCAAGGCCTCAAAGAAAAACCGGTCGAGGCAGAAGCTGCACCCAGAAAGAAGCGTGTGGCGGCCATCCTGGCGGCTATTTTCCTCTATCCTTTCCTCCTGGAGCCGGTCGGATATATCATTACCACCTTTTTCCTGATGCTGCTTTGCATCCGGTTGATGTTGAAAAAGGCCTGGTGGTTCGCACCCCTGCTGGCCGGCGTTATTTCCCTCTTTTCTTACGTAATCTTTAAGGTCTGGCTGCAGTTGCTGCTGCCGGCGGGATGGCTGGGGTTTTGACATATGGATATTATTAATAATGTTATCTACGGTTTTTCCGTAAGTTTCATGCCTGCCAACCTGTTTGCCTGCTTCATCGGCGTCCTCCTGGGGACGCTCGTGGGTGTGCTTCCCGGCCTGGGGACAGTGGCTGCCATGTCGCTGCTCTTGCCCCTCACCTTCAAGATGAGCGCTGTTTCTTCCATCATCATGCTGGCGGGTATTTACTACGGCGCCCAGTATGGAGGCTCCACCACCTCCATCCTGGTCAATATCCCCGGTGAATCCACCTCTGTGGTAACCTGTCTCGACGGCTACCAGATGGCCCGCCAGGGAAGGGCCGGGGCCGCCCTCGGCATGTCCGCCTTTGGCTCCTTTATTGCCGGCACGATAAGCGTGGTGGGCATCATGTTGCTGGCGCCGATGCTGGGAAAGCTCGCCGTCAAGTTCGATGCCCCCGACTATGCCGGGCTCTTCGTCCTGGGACTGACCCTGGTTACCTACCTAGCCAGTGGTTCCAAGTTAAAGGCCACGGCCATGGCCGTTGTCGGGTTGCTGCTGGGCACCGTCGGCCTGGACCCCATCACGGGCGTGCCGCGCTTCAATTTCGGGTCGGTGACGCTCCTGGGAGGCTTCGAATTGCCGGCCATCGCCATGGGGCTTTTCGGGATGGCGGAAGTACTTTTAAGTCTGGAAAAGGAGTTGGAGCAGCGGGAGGTCTTCAAAACGAAGTTGCGGGGGCTTTTTCCCAACCTCCAGGAATGGCGGGCCTCGCTGGCGCCGATTGGCCGAGGCACGGTCCTGGGATTTTTTGCCGGCATTCTCCCCGGGTGCGGCGCCATCGTCCCGACCTTCCTCTCCTATGCCATGGAGAAGAGGCTCTCCAAGACGCCGGAGCGGTTCGGCAAAGGGGCCATTGAAGGCGTGGCCGGCCCGGAAGCAGCCAACAATGCCGCCTCGGGTGGCACCTTGATCCCGCTGCTTGCTCTCGGCATCCCCCCCAATACGACCATGGCCCTCCTGATGGGGGCCCTCATGATCCACGGGTTACGGCCGGGGCCGCTTTTGATGCAGGAACACCCCGATGTGTTCTGGGGAATCATTACCAGCATGTACACGGGCAATCTGATGCTGCTGATCCTGAATCTCCCCCTGATCCCCTTATGGGTCCGGGTCTTGCGCGTCCCCTACTATTTGCTCTTCCCCTTGATCTTTCTTTTCTGCATCATCGGTATTTACAGCGTGAACAACGAAGTCAATGACGTGATCATCATGGCGGTCTTCGGGGCCCTGGGCTATATTATGCGCAAATTCGGCTACGAGCCGGCGCCTCTGATCCTGGCCTTTGTTCTGGGGGAAAAGCTGGAAGAAGCGGTGCGCCAGACCTTGATCTTTTCCCGGGGAGACTTCCGGGTCTTCATGGAACGGCCGATCGGGGCTACCTTGCTGGTGATTTCCGCCCTGCTGATCCTTTATCCCCTGGTGGCAAATCTTTTTGGCAAGCCTGGGGAAAAACCGGGGCACTCCTAACCGATCTTGGTCCCCGCTTCCGGATGTCCGGGGCAGGTCAGCAAGGCCAGGCCCTCGGCTGTCCCGGCGGCGAGCAGCATCCCCTGGGATTCAATCCCCATCAGCTTGGCCGGCTTTAAATTGGCAACCACTACAATCGTCTTGCCGACCAGATCTTCCGGACGGTAGTCCTTGCCTATGCCGGCCACGATGGTTCTTTCCTCCCCCAGATCGATTTTTAATTTGACGAGTTTGGCGGAACGGGGGACGGCCTCTGCGGCCAGGATCTTTGCCACGCGCAGATCGACCTTCTCCCAATCCGCATAATCGATCGTCTCTTTGCCGGCTGGAGCACCCGCGGGCTTTTCCGGCGCTGGTGGCTCCTTAGCGGCGGTTAAAACGCGGGGGAAAAGGGCCTTGTCCAGGTGCAGCCTCTGCCCCGGGGCAAGCCCACCCCAAGTGGCAAGGCTCGTAAAATCCTCCCGCTGCTCCGCAGGGATCCCGAGCTGCTCGCTGATCTTGCCGGCTGCATCGGGCATAAAAGGCGAGATGAGGACCGCGATCGCCCGCAAGGCCTCCAGCAGGTTATAGAGCACCCGGGAGAGGTGCGCCTGCTCTCCTTTAGCTTTGGCCAGCACCCAGGGCTCGCGCTCCACAATATATTTGTTGGCCCCATTGATGAACTCCCAGATGGCCAGCAGGGCTTTATGGGGGGCCAGCTCCGCGAAGGAGGCGTGCACTTCCGTCACGGCCTTAGTCAGGGCCGCCGCCAAGACCCGGTCGTCGTCCTCCACATTCTGCGGCTCCGGAACGGCGCCGTCGCCGTATTTCAAGGCCATGGTCAAGGTCCGGCTCACGAGATTGCCCAGGTCGTTGGCCAGGTCGGAGTTGATCCGCTGGATAAAGGCTTCTTCGCTGAAATTGGAATCCAGACCGAAGACCATCTCCCGCAGGAGGAAATACCGGAAGGCATCGACACCGTACTTGTCCTTCAGAGTCAGCGGATTGACCACATTGCCCACTGTTTTGGACATCTTGCCCTGATCGACGACCCAGTAGCCATGCACATTGAGATGGCAATAGGGTTCGATCCCCGCGGCTTTGAGCATCGTCGACCAGTAGATGCCGTGGGGTTTCAGAATATCCTTGGCGATCAAATGCTGGGCCACGGGCCAGAAGCGGGAAAACTTTTCTCCCTCGGGATAGCCGACGCCGGTGACATAGTTGATGAGCGCGTCGAACCAGACATAGGTTACGTAATTTTCATCAAAGGGCAGGGTAATGCCCCAAGTCAGTCTGGTCTTGGGACGGGATATACAGAGGTCCTCCAGCGGTTCCCTCAGAAAGGCCAGGGCCTCGTTGCGGTAACGCTCCGGCCTGATGAAATCGGGGTGCTCCGTGATATGCCGGATCAGCCAATCCTGATATTTGCTCATCCGGAAGAAGTAATTGCTTTCCTTACGGTGTTCCGGCACGGTCTGATGATCGGGGCAGCGTCCCTCCACCAGTTCCTTTTCCGTGTAAAACCGTTCACAGCCTATGCAATAGAAGCCTTCATAATTGCCGAAATAAATTTCACCGGCATCGTAGACCTTTTGCAGGATCAGCTGCACCGTTTTGCTGTGGCGGGGCTCGGTGGTTCTGATGAAATCGTCGTTCGTGATCGAGAGTTCGGGCCAGAGATGGCGGAATTGACTGCTGATGTTGTCGGCATAGGTCTCCGGGCTCAGGCCGGCTTTCTGGGCCGCCTCGACGATCTTGTCGCCGTGTTCATCCGTACCGGTCAGGAAAAAGGTGCTGTAGCCGCAGAGACGATGATACCTCGCGAGCACATCGGCCACGATGGTCGTATAGGCATGTCCGAGGTGCGGCGAAGCGTTGACATAATAGATCGGCGTGGTGATGTAGAACGCTTTTTCCATAAGTTGGTCTTGTCCTTCTAAAGGTCTTTGATGTTCATGGTGACTTCCTTGCCGTTTTCCAAAAGGGCCGTGACTTCCCCACGGAGTAAGTTCTGCCGGAGCACCTTGGCGCATCCGTCGGCAATATGAATCGTCTTGCCGCACTTGGGCATACCTTTTCTCATCTCCAGATAGCCTTCGTATTCGAAGGCCAGGCAGCACATCAAGCGGCCACAGAGCCCGGATATTTTTTCCGGGTTCAGCGACATGCCTTGTTCCTTGGCCATCTTGATGGAAACCCGGTCGATGTTGGGAAGCAAGCTGGCGCAGCACACTTCGCGGCCGCAGATGCCCAGGCCTTTGACCATCCGGGTTTCCTGCCGGTTCCCAACCTGCCGCAGCTCGATTCTGGTCTTGAATTTCTGCACCAGATCACGCACCAGCTCCCGAAAATCGACCCGGTTTTCCGCCGTGAAATAAAAAACCACCTTGCTTTTATCAAAGGCGGATTCCAGTCCGATTAATTTCATGGGAAGCTTTCTTACCACGATTCGGTCCCGGCAATATTTAAAGGCATCCTTTTCCAAACACCGGTTTTCTTCTCTAATCCGCAGGTCATGAGCCGTTGCCTTGCGCACCACTTCTTTTAGGTTGAGGGGTAACTTCAAGATCGGCACGGATTGGACATCCGTCACGACTGTCCCGATGGTGGGCCCGTTATCGGTATTCACAATGACCTGATCATTCTTTTGCAGAGGCAAATTTCCGGAACAAAAGTTGTACACCTTGCCTTCCGGTCTGAACTTTACACCTACGATATTTTTCAAAAGGCATCTCTCCTTCAGGAATAACTATTTACATTACCAATTACCATTTCAGTCTAAACATCATCACTTCCAAAGTCAACGTCTTATCGGCATGCTGTTCCAGGGCCTGCGCGGCCCTATCCAGCACCTTGATGTTCCCGAGCATGTCTTGCGTGGACAGCCTCTGGACAAAAGGGCGGAGGACCTCCGCCCGGTCCTGGTTTATCAGGCCAGTGGTCTCTCCTGTTTCTCTGTAGACCAGTGCGTCGCGATAACAGACGCGCAGGACATCCAGTCTCTCCAGGACGTCTTCCCGGTCCTTTCCGAAACGGCCCACCTGGGAGAGACGTCCCAGGGGGTCAAGCATCTGCCCGCTCGTGAGCATATCCAGCATTTCGTCCCGTAGGGTCACATAGGACTGTTTTTGCAGCGCCAGGGCCCGGGCCAGGCTTCCTCCCGACGAGTTGGCCAGGAGCGATGCCAGGGCCGGGTCCAGGGCGAAACTTTTCTGTAAAAAAGAGGCGACTTCCCCTTCGCCGAGAGGATGAAATCGCACCTGCCGGCAGCGAGACAGGATGGTGGCCGGCAATTGGGAGGGCCGTGCGGAAACAAGGATCAGAATATTGGCGGGCGGGGGTTCCTCCAGGGTCTTCAACAGGGCATTGGCCGCGGCCTCGTTCATCCGTTCTGCCCCATCGATGATGGTGACTCGTTTTTTCCCCTCCCAGGGCTTAAACTTCATGCGTTCCTGAAGTTCACGGATGGCCTGTATCTTGATAAACTGGCCTTCCGCAGCCAGGAGGACAATGTCCAGGTGATTGTTATGGTCCGCCTTCCGGCAGGAAGCACAGACCTGGCAAGCATCCAAGTCGCTTTTCAGGCAGTTCAAGGTCTTGGCAAATGCCAGGGCCGTGGTCCTCTTGCCCACCCCCTCCAGGCCGTAAAAAAGATAGGCGTGGGGGATGCGCTGTTTAGCCATTGCGCCTTTCAGCTCTGCGATCTGTTTGTCGTGGCCGACGATATCCCGGAAAGACATGGCTTCATTACTCTTCTTTCAGCTTTCCTTGAACGCTTGGAGATGGGCGCATACATCCTGGTATACAGCCCTGATTTCACGGGATGCATCAATGATCCGGTAGCGTTCGGGATCTGCTGCCGCGAGCCTTAGATAGCCCGCCCGCACCCGTCGATGAAATTCCAGGTCTTCCCTTTCGAAGCGATCTTCGGGGAGAGCATCCTGGTTGCGGGCGATCCTGTCCAGGGCACGCCTGAGGCCGACCTCCACAGGCAGATCAAAAAGAAGCGTCAAGGATGGCCGGAGAGAGTCGGCGGAAAAATCATGCAACCCATTAATGAAGTCAACCTCCAAGCCCCTCCCGAAGCCCTGATAAGCCAGGGTGGCATCGAGAAACCGGTCGCATAACACCCACCGCCCCTGGTGCAGTGCCGGCAGGATTATATCTCTGACGTGTTGGGCCCGGGCCGCGGCAAAAAGGAGCAGCTCGGCAGGGGCAGAGATGGCAAAGGGTCCTCTGTTTAAAAGGAGTTCCCGTATTTTTTTCCCCAGGGGGGTGCCACCGGGTTCATCGGTGAGGAGAAAATTCACCCCTTCCGTCTCCAGGTAGGGACCCGCCATTTTGATCTGTGTGGTCTTGCCGCAACCTTCAATACCCTCAAAGGTAATAAAGCGCTCCATATGCTACCAGCAAACCTGAAAACAAGCCCTCATCCCGATAAAGGGGATAAAGTGCGTTCTTATTAAAAAAACAAGGGGGGAACGGGCACCCATCAGGCTGCCGGTTACCCCCTTGTAAAGCGATCGCGGAAGACGCTTAGCTATTTTTCGTCCCCGGAAACGATGGCCTCTACCGGACACTGTTCAGCACAGGTTCCGCAGTCCGTACAGAGCTTCGCGTCGATGACATATTTATCGTCACCCTCACTTATTGCCTCGACGGGACATTCGTCTTGGCAAGAACCGCAAGCTATGCACTCATCTGTAATTACATACGCCATAATTTTTCTCCTTTATTGAATTTTTTCAAACTTTAAGTCGCTTCTGCACAAAGATTCAAAGGCAGCGGACTTTTTCCCTCGGACAAGCTTTTTTATACAGCAACAACCTCTTTCACCTCGGGGACTTCTTTTTTTAAATGTCTTTCAATCCCCATCTTTAAAGTCATCTGCGACATGGGGCAGCCGCCACAGGCGCCCAGCAGTTTCACTTTCACTACCCCATCTTCACCGACATCAATCAACTCCACATCTCCACCGTCGATCTGCAGGTTAGGCCTGATCTGATCGATAGCTTTTTGCACTGCTTCTTTCATTTATCACCTCCATCTTTTACCGGTCTTGCCGCCGATGAGCGTTGTGGCACTTCCCTTAATGGGGCATGGCCCGCACCATTTGTTTTACCACATCTGCGGCCACGCGGCTCAGTTCCGGTTTCAGGAACATATAATCTTCTGCCAGGTGATGTCCGGCTTTCCAGATCATTGTGCCCGTGGCCCCATCGATCATTCTCATTCCCAGGCCAACCTTCGCCAAGTCCTTGTCCGCCTCTTTGGTATAATACCAGTAATCGATATTTACCAGCAGAAAAGCATCTACCCTGGCCAGTCCGGCAATCTTTTTGCTCAGTTCGGGATCCGAATAATTCACCGCTTTGAGCTTTGCGAGGTAAGCAAAGGTTGCCTCGCGTAATGAATCGTTTTCTTTAAGCAAACCCTGGAAGGCCTGGAAGGATATAACTTTGGTGAACCATTGTTTGTCCGTCAATTCATCGGTGATGGTCCTATCCAGTACTTCCCGTGCCTCTTCCCGGCCGCTGGTCTCCAAAGCAAGCAAGGCCACGGTCTGAGGGTGAAAATCTTTGGCCTCGGGTGCTGTTTGCGAAAAACGTATCCCTCCGCAACCGGCCAGCAGGAGCGCGGCGAGGACGGCCCAAGAGAATAAATACCACCGTGGTAGTGCCAAAGGTTCTCCGCTCAACCTTTCCCCAGAGCATACCCGACCAGGGCATGCCATAACAAAGCGATCAGGCCCGCGATAATGTAATTGGTTTCTAAAATCCCCCATAACTCCATGCCGGAAAATGCCGCCCTTCTATCACAAAGTTTAAAACATAGCAACACATAAAACAGGCAAATAATCAAGGCAAAACTGACGGAGGAGGACCAGCCCAGCGGATAGGCAAGGGCCAACAAAACCAGCAGCAGCAACCATATCGCCTTCAAGATCTGCCAAGATGTCTCGCGCCCGGCAATGACGGGGATCGTTTCCCGGCCAATCAAGCGGTCATTCTGCACATCCAGGATATCGGACATGACGGAGCGCAGGAAAACCACGGCAAAAATAAACCAAAAAGCAACCGCCATCCCGGCGGTGGGGTAAAAACCGTTGCCCACAGCCGGCAGAACCGCGGCCACCATGGCCCAGGCCAGGCTCATGGAGAGGTTTTTGGACCCCGGCAGTTCCTTCAAGCTGCGGAAATGCCAGCCCGAGGGAAGTATCCGGGCATTGTAAAGTATGCCCAAGAGGGAAATAATCGACAGGAGGGCAAAAGGCATGAGACCCTGGAAGATGGATAAGATCAGGGCGCAAGCCAGGGCCGCCAGGGCCAGGACGATGAAGAGCGGCTCATGCCGAAGATAGGTTTCTTCCCGGAACGAACCGATTACATTGGCTTTATTGTCCGTAAGACGATTTAAGACATGCATCGCGTACACATAAAGGGAAGCAATCAAAAAATTCGTGATCCGGACCTCGATGTTCTGCAGCATCGCCCCGGCCAGATAAAGACATCCGGCGCCCAAAGCCGAGTAGATATCCGTGCGGACGAGAAACAACCAGAAGTTGAAGAGTCCTGTGGCCCTTTTTTCGCTTTTGGCCTGCAGGCTGGTGACATGGTCGACGACGCGATCGATGATCCAGTTGGGTGTCGAGGCTCCGGCGGAAACCCCCACCCGTTGGTACCGGCCCAGGGGAATGTTTTTCAGGGCCTCGGCTGTTTCCACGTAAAAGGTGGGTGTACCCAGTTGCTCCGAGATCTCCACGAGCCGTCGCGTGTTGGCGCTGTTTGCCCCTCCCACAATCACCATGGCATCCATCTGGGAGGCAAGCTCCTTGATCTCCTTCTGTCTTTTTTCCGTAGAGTCGCAGATCGTATCCAGGACAAGGGCGGTGGGGATTTTTTTCTTAACAATACCGGCAATTTCGGCATATAAGTCCCGGTCCTGGGTAGTTTGGGCAACTAGGGCCACCTTGTCGGCGGCAGGCAAATCTTGCGCCTGTTCCCGCGTTCCGATAACTTTTCCCCGGCCCGCCGTATATCCCAGCAAGCCCGTTACCTCCGGATGTCCCTCATCGCCGACGATGACGATGGTATAACCCTGGTTGACATACTTCCTGATAAGCGCCTGGACGCGGCCCACCTTCGGGCAGGTGGCATCGACAACCCTTAAGCCCTTTGCTTTGAGGGCTTTCCGTTCCTCCGGGGCAATGCCATGGGTCCGGATAACCACGATGGCCTCCTCGCCGGCCGGGATGTCGGCGAGATGTTCGATCGGCAAAACACCCCGTTTTTTTAAGAGTTCCACGGTCTGGGGGTTGTGGATCAAGGGGCCATAGGTGTAGATTTTTATCGGTCCGCTATCCTGGGCCAGATCCAGCACCCGATCAATGGCCCGCTTGACACCCATGCAGAAACCGGCTGTTTCTGCCAACTTAACGCTCATGATGTTGCATCCTGCATTTTCCTGGCATAGATAAAAAATTCTTTATTGCCAGCCGGTCCGGTGAGGGGAGAGTCAGCGGTTCCTGCCACCGTGAGACCGCTTTCCCGGCAAAACCGGCTGATTTCCTCAAGGACTCTCAGATGCTGGGCAGGATCTTTGACCACCCCCCCCTTCCCGATCTCGCCCCTGCCGACCTCGAACTGTGGTTTGATGAGGGCCAGGAGGGAGGCATCAGCGGCGATATGCCGCAGCACGGCAGGGATGATGAGTTTGAGCGAGATGAAAGAGGCGTCGATGGTGGCCAGGTCGATCCTCTCGGCCAGGGCGGCCCCGTCAAAGTACCGGATGTTCACCCTCTCGATGACCACCACCCGTCTGTCCTGTCTTAGTTTCCAGGCCAGTTGCCCATAGCCCACATCCAGGGCATAAACCTTGGCCGCCCCCTCCTGCAGCAGGCAATCGGTAAATCCACCCGTGGAGGCGCCCACATCGAGGACGACGAGGCCGCGGACCGTGATGCCGAAATGATCCAGGGCACCCTTGAGTTTCAAACCTCCCCGGCTCACGTAGGGATTATCCCCGCCCGTCAGCCGGAGGGCCGCCTCGGGCAGGACGAGCGCCCCCGCCTTGTCGGTCATCCTTTCCTCAACCAGGACGTGGCCGGCCATGATCAGGGCTTGTGCCCTTTCCCGCGTCGGCGCCAGCCCTCTTTCCACCAGCAATCTGTCCAACCTTACCCTGGCGTTCTTACCCATGCTTGAGGAAGCCGTCATTCCCGGCCCAGCATCTTCCGTACCGCCGCCATGATCCCCTCTTCGTCGATCCCATGCATCCGTCTCAATTCACGCTGCGAGGCATGCTCGACGAATTCATCTCCGATCCCCAGACGTCTCACCTGGACAGCGTCGATCCCCTTCCTTTCCAAGAGTTCCAGGACAGCGCTGCCGAAACCGCCCATCAGAACGTTTTCCTCCACCGTGATGACCCGCTTCAGGGATCGGGCCGTGCTACAGAGCAGTTCTTCGTCCAGAGGCTTGACAAAACGGGCATTGATAACCGTGATGGCTATGCCTTCCCGGCGGAGGGCCGCGGCTGCTTGCAGGGCCGGATAGACCATGGAACCGATAGCGAAAACGGCCAGATCGGCGCCGGTACACAAGGTTTCCCCCTGGCCGATGGGCAGGGCTGCGGGCGCCTCGTCCATGGGCACGCCTACGCCATTGCCCCGGGGATAGCGGACCGAAGCGGGGGAACCGCACCCGACGGCCGTCTTGAGCATATGCTGAAGCTCGTTTTCGTCCTTAGGCGCCATGACGACAATATTCGGAATGGAACGCAAAAAAGAATAATCGAACATGCCGTGATGGGTCGGACCGTCTTCGCCGACCAGGCCGCCCCGGTCTAAGGCAAAAACCACGGGCATTTTTTGCAAGCAGACATCATGGACGATTTGATCGTAGGCCCTTTGGAGAAAGGTGGAGTAGATGGCCACCACCGGAATGAGGCATTGGGTGGCCAGCCCCGCGGCAAAGGTGACCGCATGTTGCTCCGCAATGCCCACATCGTAGAACCGCTGGGGAAAGGCCTTGGCAAAGCGGTCCAAACCCGTCCCTTCACACATGGCAGCCGTGATGGCCACAATCCGGGGATCGGCGGCGGCCAGTTTGACGAGCGTATCGCCGAACACCTGGGTATAGGAAGGTGGGGTTGGATTGGCTTTTTCCATAATGGATTCGCCAGTTTCGATGCGGAAGGGAGCTACCCCGTGGAAGCGCAGCGGATCATCCTCGGAAAATTGATAGCCTTTGCCTTTCTTGGTGATCACATGCACCAGTACGGGACCCCGCAGCTCTTTCACGTTTTCCAGGTTCTTAATGAGATGATCCAGGCGGTGTCCTTCTAAGGGGCCCACATAGGTAAATCCCAGCTCCTCGAAGATAATGCCGGGAACAACAAAGGCCTTTAAGGATTCCTCCATCTGGCGGGTAAAGCGAAACATGGGTTCCCCGATGGCGGGAATGGATTTAAGGAAGGTCTTGAACTCCGCTTTCAGCTTGGTGACCGTGTGCCCCGTCATGATGCGGTTCAGATAGGAGGACAAGGCGCCTACATTGGGCGAGATGCAGAGCTCATTGTCATTAAGGATGATGATCATGTTCTTGGCTCTGTCCCCCACCCAGTTGAGACCCTCAAAGGCCATCCCCGCCGAGATGGAACCATCACCGATGACCGCCACCACCTTAAAGGCCTCGCCTTGCAGGCAGCGGGCTTCGGCAATGCCCGCCGCCGCCGAGATGGAAGTGCCGCTATGGCCGACATTGAAGGTATCGAAGTCGCTCTCCTCCCGTTTGGGAAAACCGCACAGACCGCCTTTTTGGCGAAGGGTAGGAAATTTATCCTTCCTGCCGGTCAGGATCTTGTGGGCATAAGTCTGATGGCCCACATCCCAGACCAGTTTGTCCTGAGGTGTATTAAAAACATAATGCAGGGCGATGGTTAATTCCACCGTACCGAGCGAGGAAGCGAGATGACCGCCCCGCTGGGCAACGGTCTCGATGATCATGGCCCGGACTTCCTCGGCCAAGGCATTTAATTCGGTAATGTTTAATCTCTTTATATCTTGGGGAGAGGCGACTTTTTTTAAGATGCTTTCCCCTTTTTCCGCAGTTATTTTCTTCATTTATGCAAACCTGGATTTATTCAGAAGCTTTCCAATATAGTGATTTAATATGCTTTTGGCAAGGGTTCATGATCTTCTCGCCATGATGTGTCTGGCCAGGGTCCGCAGCGGTTCGGCCCGTTCGCCAAATCCAGCCAGGGCCGCCAGGGCCTGTTCCTCCAAGGCGCAAGCCATGGTGCGGGATTTCTCCAGGCCAAAGAAGGCCGGGAAGGTGGCCTTCCCCCGGGACGCATCGCTGCCCGTGCTTTTGCCGGTCGTGGACGCATCGCCTTCCACGTTGAGGATATCGTCCACGATTTGAAACAGCAAACCGATGCTGCGGCCGTAGTCAGCGAGGGGCGCCATGTCCTTTGGTCCGGCGCCCGCCAGCAAGGCGCCCGATCTGAGGGAGGCCACGATCAAGGCCCCTGTCTTGCGGGTATGGATGTAATGAAGCGTCTCCTCATCCACGGGCCTTCCCTCGGACCGGATATCAACCACCTGCCCCCCGATCATGCCGAAACAGCCGGCTGCACCGGCTATCTCATGAATGGCCTCCAGAATTCTCTCCGGTGGGATGCCGTCCATGAGTTCCCGGTTGGCCATGAGCCCAAAGGCTTCCGTCAGAAGGGCATCCCCGGCCAAAATGGCAATATCCTCCCCAAAGACCTTGTGGCTCGTCGGGATGCCCCGGCGGCAGTCATCGTCATCCATCGCCGGCAGATCATCATGGATCAAAGAATAGGTGTGGATCATCTCCAAGGCGCAGGCCACGGGCAAGGCCCTGCGTTGGAGGTCGCGAGGGGCTCCGACCGCTTCCATGGCGGCCAGGCACAAGACGGGTCGGATCCTTTTTCCGCCGGCGAAGAGACTGTAACGCATGGCTTTAAAGATGACGGGGGGATAATTTTCCTCTCCCGGCAGGTACCGGGCAAGGGCCGCGTCGATCCAGTCCTTGCGTTCCTTGATATACCCCACCAGGGAAGCCTCGCCTTCAGCCTTCACTATTTTCACCCAGGAACGGTTTTACGACCAGTTTCTCATCTTCCTTCAGCAGGATATCCACTTTGCGTTCCGCTTCGTCCAGCCTTTCGGCACAGAGCCGGGAAAGCTTTATCCCCTCTTCAAAGGCCTTCAGGGATTCTTCCAGGGTCATATCCCCGGCTTCCATTTTTCTCAAGATATCTTCCAGTTTCCGCAAGGTATCTTCAAATTTTTCCCGCGCCATTAATCCGCACTCCCATAAATTTCCCTTACCCGCGCCCGGAAACCGCCCGCGGCCAGCGTAATATCCACATCTTGTCCCGGGGCGAGCAGGCGTGTATCCTTCACGATAACACCCTCCGGCAAGGTTTTCGTAATGCTGTAGCCTCGCCGCAAGACGGCAAAGGGGCTGAGCGTATCGAGCACCATCATATCGGCTTCCAGACGTTTTTTCAAGGTTTCCCGCTTATTATCGAAAATCCTCTGCATGCGGCTCAGGCGCTCATCGATGGTCAGCCGCAAATCGGCAATCCGCCGGTGCGGGGTGGGGAGCCGCTCGACGGTGTACGCTAATTTCTCCCGCAGCCGTTCCAGGAGCCGGAGCTGATGCCTGATCATCCCTGTCCGCAGAGCCGCCAGGTCGGCCGCCAGATCGGCCAGCACCGGCACGACGAGCTCGGCGGCGGCCGAAGGGGTGGGGGCGCGGAGGTCAGCGACAAAATCGGCAATGGTAAAATCCGTTTCGTGACCGATGGCCGAGATGACGGGCAGGGGGCAACGGAAGATTGCCCGGGCCACGCCTTCATCGTTGAAGGGGGCCAGGTCCTCCAGAGAACCGCCGCCCCGGGCCAGGATAATCACATCCACATCCTTTTGCGTCTGCAAGTCCGCCAGGGCCCGGATAATCTCACCGGCTGCCCCGATATTCTGCACCCGGACAGGGGCGATGAGGATGTCCACAGAGGGAAACCGCCGCCAGGTAATATTCAGGATGTCCCTGATGACGGCGCCCGTAGGCGAGGTGATCACGCCGATCCGGCGGGGCATGGGGGGCAACTTTTTCTTCAAGGCCGGAGCGAAGAGCCCTTCCGCCTGGAGCCGGGCCTTTAGCTGTTCAAAGGCCTTTTGCAACGCGCCGAGGCCAAGCGGTTCGATGTTATCAACCAGGAGTTGGTATTCGCCCCGGGGTGGATAAACACTCAATCTGGCACGGCAGACGATACTCATGCCGCTTTCCAGATCAAAGCGCACCCCTGTCTGCGGGAAGGGTCTCTTGCCGAGGGACGAGCGGAACATCACGGCCCTGATCTGACTGTCCGCGTCTTTGAGGGTAAAATATATATGGCCGGAACTGGGGCGGTGCAGGTTGGAAACCTCACCGGTAATCCAGAAGAGATCAAAACCCGTCTCCAGGAGATCCTTGATCTGTCCGTTTAGCTCCGTGACCGTAAAAACATTTCTCATGCCGCTGCTAAATGAGCCCCATGCCTTTCAGGATGGAAAGCATGATGGAGGCGGCCATCACGGAGCCCACCTGCCCGCCGGCGTTGGCGCCCATGGCATGCATGAGGAGATAGCTGCGTTTGTAGTATTTCTGCCCTTCCTTCTGGACGACACGGGCCGACATGGGAAAGGCGGAAATCCCCGCGGCGCCGATCAGGGGGTTGATCTTGCCTCCCGTCCAGACCCGCATCAGCTTGCCCAGCAGGATGCCGCAGGCCGTATCGAGGCAAATGGCCAGAAAACCGAGCGCCAGGATGATCAGGGTCTGCGATTTTAAGAAGACCCGGCCATCCATGGTGGCGCCGATGGAGATGCCCAGGAGCAGCGTCACCACATTGGCAATTTCGTTTTCCGAGGCCTTCGTGAGCCGCGCCACCGCGCCGGATTCGCGCATGAAATTTCCCAGCATGATCGTGCCGAGCAGAGGCAGCCCCATGGGGGCGATAAAGCCGCCGACGACGGTGATCACCAGGGGAAAGAGAAGCTTAGTCTTGGGGGACACGGACAGGGCCGAGGGTTTCATCACCGTCTCCCGCTCTTTTTTGGTCGTGAGCAGTTTCATGATGGGAGGCTGGATCACCGGCACCAGGGACATATAGGAATAAGCGGCCACGGACACGGCGCCCAGGAGATGGGGGGCAAACTTGGAAGTCACATAGATGGCCGTAGGTCCGTCGCAGGCGCCGATGATGCCGATGGAGATTGCCTCCAGTTCCTTGAAGCCCAGGAGCAGAGCCAGGGCGATGGTCAAAAAGATGCCGAACTGTCCGGCCGCGCCGAGCAGGAAGGTGGCCGGATTTTCTAGAACAGGACCGAAATCCGTCATGGCGCCGATGCCTACGAAGATCAGGAGGGGAAACAATTCCGTCATGATGCCGGCATCATAGATGATTCTCAGGAAACCCTCGGGTTCCATAAGCCCCGCCCCCGGGATGTTGACCAGGATGCAGCCGAAACCGATGGGCACGAGCAGCAGGGGCTCAAAACCCTTCTTGATGCCGAGAAATAAAAGGGCGCCGCCGATAACGATCATGATGGGATTGGACCAGTGCATAAGGACGAATCCGGCCCCCAGGCCGGTGATGCCATTCCAGACGGCAGTTAACATTGCGCTCCCTCCTTTTTGCTATCCTGCGGTGGCTCGCAGTTTTTTATGGGAAACATCTTTTTGAGCAGGACCATAATGAGGCTCATGAAGCCGAGGGTCAGCACGGTGCCGCCCATACCGACCAGCAGCATCGTCATGCCGAAGGTAAATTTATCCATGTCGCCACTTCTCCTTTCCGGGATAATTGCCAGCTAACTGTTCTGCAACTTAGCGAACTTATTGCCTTATCAAAGTGCGGTCTCTCTTATGTCATCAAAATGTAGCTACTCCTATAGCAAGGCCCTGTCCAATAATCAAGTAAAACCCCATCAGCAAAATAAGCACGGCTGGGTAACCAAGGGCGGGACCGATGTGGCGGAGGGATCAGGGAAAACCTTCCACGACGATGTATTCCTTTTCCGTGAGGATCCCCGGCACCGGCAGATCGTATGGGCCTACGGGCACCTCCGGGACGAGCTGGCAGGAAAAGGCCAGGCCGATTTTCGGTACCTGCATGTCCTGGAGAAAGCGGTCGTAATAGCCGCCGCCATAGCCCACGCGGTACCCTCTTCTGTCAAAGGCCACGGCCGGCACTACGACCAGCTCGATTTCCTCCTTGGCCACGGGCTGCAAGCTATTTTTTTTCGGCTCCCGGATGCCGAAGTATCCCGGTTCCACATCGGCAAAGGTTTCGATGGCAAACACCGTCATTTCCCGGGTCTCAGGTTTGCACAACGGCACCAGGACTCTTTTTTGCTGCTGCCAGGCCCGGGCGATGATGTAATCGGTGTTGACTTCACTGCCGAAGGATAAAAAAATCATCAGGGAGCGGCACTCCTGCACCGGGCGCAAGCTGGTAAAACGCTCCCCAATGCTCTGGCTCATCCTCTCTCTTTCTTCCTGCGGCAGGTTATCCCTTAGCCGAAGCACATCTTTGCGGAGCTTTTTTTTTGCAGCATCGGTCATTTGCGGGCACCTTCCCCTGTCTTGATGCATTTTTTTCTATCAAATCATTGTGTTAATTAAAAGGTCTTTTTTTTATTTTCCTTGACAAAGAATTTACCATATATAATCTAGACGCTAAACAAGATGACCTGGGCTAGGTTTTATTTACGGCACATCAATTCTCCTGATAAATGGAGGCTACGACTATGCTTGAGCACAAGGAGCTGGTTGAAGAGATGTTTTCCCGCGCCGGCGTCGCCATCAATGGCCCCAACCCCTGGGATATACAAATCGGCGAGGAACGGTTTTATGCCCGGCTCCTCCGCGACAAGAGCCTGGGACTTGGCGAGGCATACATGGAGGGGCTCTGGAGCTGCGAACAGGTCGATGAGTTCATCTACCGTATCCTGAAGGCTGATCTCGATGAGGAAATAAAGAACAGTCTAAAATTTCTCTTGCTCTATTTTGCCGCCCGTATCTTCAACCCCCAGTCCCGGAGCCGCTCGCGGCGCGTTGCGGAACGGCATTACAACCTGGGCAACGACCTCTTCATGTCCTTTCTCGATCCTTACAATCAGTACAGCTGTGCCTATTTCAACGGTACGGAGGACTTGGCGCAAGCGCAGATAAAGAAGCTTGACCTCATCTGCAAAAAAATTGACTTGCAGGCTCACGATCACGTCCTCGATATAGGTTGCGGATGGGGAGGGTTTGCCAAGTTTGCCGCGGAGCACTACGGCTGTACGGTCACGGGCATCACAATCGCCAAGGAACAGGTTCGTTATGCCGAGGAATTCTGCAAAAATCTGCCCGTGCGGATTCTGCAGTGCGAATACCGTGACCTTCAGGGTAAATTTGATAAGGTGGTATCGATCGGCATGTTCGAGCATGTGGGTCAAAAGAATTACCGCACCTTCATGAGCACCGTTGAGCGTTGCCTGCAAGATGGCGGGATCTTCCTCCTCCAGACGATCGGCGGCAACATATCCGAGACAAGGTGTGAGCCATGGATCAGCAAATATATCTTCCCGAACAGCATGCTGCCCAGCGTTGCGCAGATCGGCAAGGCCGCAGAAGGGATTTTTGTCATGGAAGATTGGCATAACCTCGGTCCGCACTATGACCAGACCCTGATGGCCTGGCAGGAAAATTTTCAGAAGGCCTGGGGCCGGCTGCACAAAAAATACGATGAGCCTTTCAAACGTATGTGGGAGTATTACCTGCTTTCCTGCGCCGGCGCATTTCGGGCCCGCAAGGTGCAATTGTGGCAGATCGTTTTGACCAAAGACGGCACAAAGCAGCCTGCTTGCCGTAACTAGCCGAGGTCAGAACCGGAAGGTCTGGAGGGCATCAGGGAAATCCATCATCTCCATGTCTGGCAGCTTTCCGTTTGAAACAAAGCTCCCCGAAACGGAAGAGCTGCTGTGCTGGCCGGCGGCAAAATATCCCCTGGTGCAACAGGCCCATGAATATAATTCCCATTGACATCCCGCCCCCCCTGTCACTATACTTCGCAAAATTTAAAATTACCAAAAAGGTTTAAACAATGGAATTAATCACCTATTTTATTGATCTCTTTCTGCATCTGGATAAACACCTGCACACCTTCATCCAGTTTTTCGGCGGATGGATCTATGTCATCCTTTTTATGATTATTTTTTGTGAAACCGGTCTGGTGGTGACCCCCATCCTGCCGGGGGATTCACTGCTCTTCGCCCTGGGCAGCTTTGCCGCCCTGGGCATTCTGGAACTTGAATTGCTCATCCTGCTGCTCATCACCGCGGCCGTGGCCGGAGACACGGTTAATTACAGCCTGGGAAAATTCGTCGGTCCCCGGGTCTTCCAGAAAAGCAAGTTTTTTCTTTTCAAGCAGGAATACCTTGAGCGCACGACCCGCTTCTATGAAAAACACGGCGGGAAAACTATTTTTATCGCCCGTTTTATCCCGATTATCCGCACGTTTGCCCCTTTTGTGGCCGGCATCGGCTCCATGGCTTACGGCCGCTTCATAGTTTACAATATTGCCGGTGGCATCTCCTGGATCCTCCTTTTCCTGCTGGGAGGTTATTATTTCGGCTCGATCCCGATGATCAAGCAAAACTTCACCCTGGTCATCATCGCGATTGTCTTCCTCTCGATACTCCCCGGCATCATTGAATACTTGCGCCAACGCCGGCCTGCGCACCAGGGGTAAATTATGGCTAATTTGCCTGTACTTTCCAAGGGAAGGAATAAACTAATGAGAAGAGGCCTGATCCTCATGTTTGCGGCCTGGCTGCTCTTGGCTTCCGGTGTCCCGGCCCGGGCGGAAAATGCCAATACGGTGAAGATCGGCGGCGATATCACCATTGCGGAAGGGAAAAAAGTAAAAAATGTCCTGGCCGTGGGCGGACAGATCACCGTCCACGGTACGGTGGAGGGCAGCGCCATTGCCATCGGCGGTTCCATTGTCCTGACCAGAACCGCCCAGGTAGCGGGAAATGTCGTGTCGGTCGGCGGGGTCATTGTCATGGGAAAAGGCGCCCAGGTCCAGGGTGACTTGAAGGAAATCAACGCCTCCGATATTTCGGCGTCTCTGGCCACGGTATTGAACGAGGAATGGGAGGGCTGGTCCTGGGTTTTCGCCGTTCTTTCCTTACTCATTTTCCTGGGCATGCTGCTTATGGCCGGGCTGCTCGTCACCCTGCTGCCCAAACCTGTTTGTATGGTCTCGGGCGCCATCAAGGATGCCCCCTTCAAGGTCTTTGCCTGGGGGCTGGTGGTGCTGGTATCGATCGTTCCCTTGGCAGTCTTGCTGACCATCTCGGTGATGGGGATTGTCCTGATTCCCCTGGAGATGACCATCGTGGTGGCTTCCGCCCTGGTCGGTTTTATCGCCGTGGCGCAGATTGTGGGAGAGAGGGGCTTTGCCCTCTTGAAAAGGCGGGAGCAAAGTGTGCTGCTCGATGTCTTTCTCGGGCTCATCGTCCTGTGGTTCGTAGGGTGGGTGCCTCATATCGGTTGGATGATCAAAGTAATAGGGGTGGTGCTCGGTTTAGGCGGTGTCTTTGTGACTGTACTGGGCGCCCGCCAAAAATGGAAAAAAACAAATAACAGCGGGGAGGCGATGGATGGCGGAGGAGGGTCTGTCTCTTGAACAGCGGGTGGAACAAATTGCGGGGCAACTGGAGGCCCTGACACAGCGCGTGGAGCAACTGGCGGCACGAGTGGAAACGGGTGGGTTAAGACCGGCCAGTGCCCCGGCCATCCCCAGAGGCGAGCAGCCGGCTGATGCCTCGGAGGAACTGCTCTCCTGGGTGGGGAAGTCCTCCCTTCTACAACGTCTTTCCACCCTTTGTTTTTTGTTGGTTATTGCCCTTGTTTTACGTACCGTCACCGATGCCCAGCTCATCGATCTCCAGGTGGGTTCCATCGTGGGGATGAGCTACGCCGCCTTGCTGATGGTTCTGGGCTGGCGACGCTATAACAGGAATAATCCTGTTGCGCCCGTCTTCACCATTTGCGGCGCCTCCTTGATGTTCCTGATCGTTGTGGAGACACACGCCCATTTTGAAGCCCTGCCTTCCGTACCCGCCTACATCCTCCTGATGTTGACGGGCCTGGGGATGGCCGCCCTGAGCTACTTTTACCGGGTGCCGGCGCCTATTTCCATAGGCACGCTCGGCATGTGCCTGGCCGGCGCCGCCATCGACTATCCGCAACCTTTTTTCCCCTACCTGGGTGGCCTGCTGCTCACGGCCAACCTGCTGGGATATTTTGCCGCCCGCGCCCATAAGTATTCCTGGCTACGCTGGATACTCCTTATGGTCACGATGTTTATGATCCACCTCTGGGGCCTTAAACTCGGGGTCTCCCTCTTGGGGAAGGAACAGGTGGCCTCGATGCTGGCGCCTCCCTTTTTCCTGCCTCTCCTCGCGCTCTTTGCCCTGGCCTATCCCGTGACGGTTTTTCTCAGAGTTAGGCAACAGGTGGAAGGCCGCGTGGCCAGATTTGATCTGGTCGTCCCGACGATAAACGTAGCCTGGGCCTTTACCCTGGCCCGCTACGTGGTCTTCGCCCAAGGGAAAAACGCCACCCTGCTCGGCATCATCGGTGTCCTGGCCGGCCTGGCTCATTTCGGGCTGGCCGCCTGGCTGGCAAAATACCGCACGCCTGTTCCCAAAGGTGTAAACGCCTTTATATTTGCGGGCGCCGTGCTCCTGGCTCTGGCGATCCCCGTGGCCACGGGCAACTTCTTGTCCAGCTTGCCTATCCTGTCCGCCGTCGCCTGCGGGCTCGCCATTGTCTCCGAGCAGTGGCAAAACGGGGCGATCCGCTGGACTTCCTATCTGCTCCAGGTCTACACGGGTATCGCCCTGGCCTTCCTGCTCCTGGCCTTCCCCCTGGATGCGCAAGGGGTGGGCGGCACTACTGCTGCCGCGTTCACCGCCTGCCTGGGATTGCTCCACTACAAGTGGTGCCGTGCCCACCGTCCGCCCGAGGCCTCGGTCTTTTTCACCAAGGTGGACCGGGAAGACTTCAGCGCTGTTTTTCTCCTGCTGTCGGCACTGATGTGCGCCTTTTTCATGCTGCGGATTGTCACGTACCAGTTTCTGGCGATGGCCCTCCCGGCTGATGCCAGCACGATTGCCGCCCACAGTGCCCAATCGGTCATCATCAACGTGTCGGCGGCTGTCTTGATGCTCTTCGCGCTGGCCCATCGGAAGAAAGAGGTACGCAACGTGGCCGTCCTGGTGACGATTATCGGGGCGATCAAGGTATTTCTCTATGATATGCTCGGCGGCATGCACGGTCTGCCGCTGGTCATCAGCGTCTTTTCCTTCGGCCTGGCCACTGCCTTGGAATCATTAGGTTTAAGCCGCTGGCACCATTACGCTCCCGGGTTGGCAGAAGATAAAGAGGGAATTGAGGGCCAATAGCGTTGAGCGGGAGTTTTCCGCGGGGCCCTATTTACCCTGGGCGTGCGGCTCGATGCGCAGCAGGAGGAAGATGCTCCCCCCGGAGGCGATGCCGAGGGCGATCCAGACAGGGTAGTAGCTACCCATACTGTCAAAGATGAAGCCGGCCAGGGTCGGACCGATCACCCCGCCGATTGAGCTGGCGCCAATCAACATGCCAATGAGACGACCGAAGGCCCCCCGGCCGAAGTACTCCTGGAGGATCGCCCCCCGCAGGGTGACCCCTCCTCCGAATCCCGTGGGAAAAAGCAGGAGAAAGAAGATCATGACCCACCCCGTGTCAACATAGCATAAGCTGAACATTCCCAGGGTCATGAGGCCGGAGGAGATGGCCAGGATGTAGCGCTTGTCGGAGAAATCGGCCAACCAGCCGAAACCGAAGCGCCCCAGGATGCTCAGGATGGGAATGAGACCGGCAATGAGCCCGGCCGTGGGGCGGGAGATGTGGAGGAGATTCAGGTAGGGCATGATATGGGTGATGACGGCCCCCACCACTGCCCCCCGAATTCCATCGGTTACGGCAAGGTAGCAAAAGGTCTTGTGCTTCAGGATGTCCCGGAAGGAAACCTCCTCCGGCGCACCATCCCCGGCCGATGTCTGCCGCTGTGGGAGGGCTTCGCCTTTGATGCCGTCGGGGTACAGCCCGTACTCCTCGGGGGTGTCACGAATGACAAAGACCAGGGGAACACCGACCACCAGCAGCCCCAAGCCGATGGCGACCACCGCGGCCCGCCAGCCAAAGGCATCGATGAGCCAGACGATGGCCGGAACGAGGAGCCCGCTGGCGCCGAAACCGGAGGTCAAAATCCCCAGTGCCAGGCCGATTTTTCTCTGGAACCAGTTGGTGACGACACGCATGAAGACTACCGTCGTGCAGCCGCCTCCCCCAAAGGCAATCAGCAGGAAGCTGGCGTAGAACAGCCAGAGCGACCGGGTGAGGCTGAGGATGAGAAAACCGAGGCTGATGGTGATGATTCCCGCGAGGGCGAGCCGCCGCGGTCCGTAACGGTCCACGAGGAATCCGACCACGGGGGCAAGCAGGCTCATCTCGACGCCCCGGAGACTCAGGGCAAAGGAAACCTCGGTGTAGCTCCAGCCGAACTCCTTGACCAGGGGGTCCATGAAGGCGGTGAAACCGTAGTAGATGATGGCGCCCACATAAAGACTGATCAGGAAGCAGGCGCCGATGATCCACCAGCCGTAGAAAATCCTTTGCGGCTCCGAGGCCGGCCGTGAGACAGCGGTGTCGTTCATTTAGTCACGGCCGCAGCAGCGATTCCCGTTTGCGGTAAACGAGGGCCTGACTCTTGGCCACCAGCTGCTGGCTGTTCTTTTCGGTCACGACGATGTCGTAGAGGGCCGTGGCGCCGCCCATGCTCACTTCTTTGGCTTCGGCGATGAGATGGTCGCCGGCCCGGGTCGGCCGCAGAAAGCTGGTGTTGACGTTCAGGGCCAGGGCGGTTTGACCGTGGGAGTTGCTCGCCGCCGCAAAGGCGATGTCTCCGAGTCCAAAAACGATTCCGCCATGGGTAATGCCGTGAAAGTTCAGCATCGACTCCGTGACGACAAGGGACACGCGGCTGTAACCAACGTCGATGACTTCCACCGTGGCCCCCAAAAAATTGGTGTAGGCATCCTTGCGGAGGTGAGCGTCGAGCGCGGGGTCGATCATAATCCCTTCTTCCGGGTCTTTTTGGGGAAACTATTACTCTCTTTTGCCGATAAAGTCCACCTGCTAACTACCCATTTTCTAACCGGTCAGTGGTTGTTGAAAAGGGCATTTCTCAGGCTGTTCAAAAATGCCCAGATGCAAGGCCTCCGAAATCCTGAGGAGAGAGACGTACTTACTGGTACGTCGCAGCGACGAAGGAGGAGGGAACGCAGCAGATGGGCGTTTTTCAACAGCCTGCTAAAGGAAAATCCGGCAGCCCGCCCATAGGGAGCCGCTATGCAGATCCAGGGCGCCCGAGGCTTCCGCAACGGGTGTAAAGCCGCAATCCCGGCAGTTGATGTGGCCCCGGTTCCGTACATAGCAGCCTTTGGTGATTTCCCCGCTGGGGTCCGCGTTGATGAGGATATCGCTATGACAGACCCAATCGTTTTTGATCATCGCCCGGAGGGTGCTTCGGGAATTCAGGATAGGGTAGGCACCCTTCAGCCGCAGGGCCGTTTCCAGGGCCGCCCGGCGCTCCGCGGGCGACAGGGCGAGCGGCGCCTCCCCCTGCCCGTAAGGGTAGAAAAGCTGTACCGTGGTGCCTTTGACGACCGGGATGTCGCTCAGCAGGGCCAGCAGTCCTTCCAGGTCTCGCCAATTTTCTTTGTTCATCGTGAAATGGATGAACAACCTGGGGTGGGTTGACCTTTGCAGATTATCCATGACCCGGTCGAAGGAATCGCTCCGCAACCGGTCCTGCCGTTCTTTCAGGCCATCCAGACTGACCCAGAGGATGTCCGCGGGAACCTCGAGCGGCAAGGTGCCGTTGGTCGTGACGGCAACCGTGGGGAAGAGCTGCTTGGCGTATAAAACCAGCTCGTTTATGCTGTGGTCGCCGTCACGCCAGATCAGCGGCTCACCCCCCTCGAAGACCACGATGCGCGTTCCCGCGGCCCGCAACTCTCTTAGGGAAGTTGTCGCCTGCTCCCAGCTCATATGGGCGTTGTCCTCCTGGTTCCTTAAGCGAAAGGGGCACCCCTGGCAGTTGATGTTGCAGCGATAGGTCAGCTTGAAACTGGCCAGGAGGGGGATACTTTGCCCTAAGACCTTTCTTTGCCAGTAAAAGTTCACGAGGTCGAGACCCCGGGCGATTCTTCTGACTGTCATGATTTTCCGAAGATCACTTCCAGGGGGCGATAACAATCCTCCGGGGGATGGGAGAAATCGGCGATGGGGCCGATCACGCCGGCCACCCCTACCCCGGCATGCCTTTCCACCGCTTCCCGGTTCTCGGCGATCATGTCCGGCGGCGTGCCGGCCCCATCGAGAAAGACGATCCCCGCCGGGGAGAGGCCTCGTATCCGCAGCGCCTCGAGGGAAAGGAGCGTATGGTTGATCGTACCCAGGCCGGCCCGGGCGGCCAGCACTACTCTGGCGCCGGTGTTTTTGATGGTGTCCGCCAGGAGCGTCCCCTCCCCTACCGGCACCAGCAGGCCCCCGGCCGCCTCCAGGATCAGCGGGTCATAGAGACGGCTTTTCTCCTCCACAGCCCTATCCAGGCGGGCCAGGTCAATCTGGCGGCCCTCGTCGCGGGCGGCGAAGAAAGGCGCCTTGGGATTCTTGAAGCAGTAAAGGACCGACTGGGCGGGGTCTTTTCCCTGAAGCGACGCCACATGCCGGTAGATGAAGGCTGCGTCGCTGTCGGCAGCGCGGGCATCGGTACATCCCGTCTGCAGGGGCTTCAGGTAAAAGGGACGGCAGCCGCGTTTCAGAAAAAACTGCATCAGTAAAAGGGAGAGCACCGTCTTGCCCGCGTTGGTGTCCGTGCCGACGACATAGATGTTATCCATGGTTGACTCCCAGCTTTGCGCCACTGTCTTTCAGGGCCTGGATAAAGCGCTCGACATCCCCGGCATCGTGCAGGGCCGTCAAGCCGATCCTCAGGATCGCCCGGCCCAGGGGAACCGTGGGGAAGCGGACGGGGAACACAAAGATGTCCCGGCTGAGCATCTCCCGGGAAACCTCCAGGGCTTCCCTTTCATCGCCGATCTCCAGGGCCAGGATGTGGGCCTCGCCCTGCACTTTAAAACCCGCGGCAGCCAGTCTTTCCCGCATCATCACGCTGACTTCACTCAGAGACGCCCGTTGGTCGTCGCTTGCCGCCAGCATCTCCAGAATGTCCAGGGCGGAGGCGGCCTGGGCCTCCGGAAGGGCCGTGCTGTAAATCAGGGGCGAGGAAAAATTGCCGAGGAAATCCCGTAAAGCCTCGGGCAAAAGCACGAAGGCGCCGAAGAGCCCGAGGGCCTTGCCGAAGGTCCCCACGGCCACATCGGCTACCTGCCGCGCCAGGCCGCGGCCCTGCGCGCCCAGGGCGCCGAAGGCGTGGGCCTCGTCGATGATGCTGAAAAAACCGTACTCCTCCTTCAGGCGGCCGAAGCCCGGAAGATCGAGCCGATCTCCGTCCATGCTGAAAAGCGACTCCGTAAGCACCGCGGTCGGCGCTCCGCCATGCCTTGCCAGACGCCGGCGCAGGTGCGCCATGGAGTTGTGGTTGTATCCCTGCAAAGAGGCGCCGCTTAAGGAGAGACCCTTGACGCTGCTGGCGTGGATGTGTTTGTCGAAGAAGACCGTATCATTCCTTTCGAAGAGGGCCGACAGCAGACCGACATTGGCCTGGTAGCCGCTGGGAAAGAAAAGGGCCGCCTCATAGCCGAAGTAGCGGGCATACTCCTGTTCCGCACGGTTCATCGTCCCGTAATTTCCCGAGACCAGCCGCGAAGAGGAGGCGGACGTGCCGTATTTCTGAAAGTTACGGGCTACCTTTTGCCGTAGTTCCTCGGAGACGCCCAGCCCCAGGTAGTCGTTGGAGGCGAAATTGAGCACTTTCCGGGAACCGATGCGGATATATTTTCCCTCCCGCGCCTCGATCAGGGGCGGGGAGCGGAGGAGCCCCGCCTCTGACCGCTCGCGGAGCCGTTCCCGGCAGCGTTTTGTAAGCATGAAAATACCTTTATATAGTAATCCCGCAGATCCTGCGCGGGGAACCTTTCATCATAGTCCACCGCTGCATATAGGAAAATTCCCATAAATTCAATCTCTTTCCCCTGTTTCGCCGTAAGCTCATAGGAGAAGGCCCCCTGGCTGCGGCTCAGCAGTCTCCCGGCAAATCGATAGGTTCCCTCCAGGACCTCCTGCCGGGGCAGCAGGCAGCGGTTTATTTTTAGCAGGAAGGCATGTCTTTGAAAATCCGTGAGAAACCGCACATGCCAGGCGCCCAGTTGGGCGAGACATTCCACGCCCAGGTAGGCCGGGTCGGCGGCGCAGCGGCGCGTGCCGCTGATCCGCTCTTCATCAACCTCCCCGAGGGCTTCGAGAAGCCGGAAGCCCTTCAGTCCCGTATTTATCCTTAGGTCTTTATCTTCCATGCTCTGCCACTCTTCAAGGTAACTTCACGATGAGGGCGCCGTTCTGGCCGCCGAAACCGAAGTTTTCCACCAAAAGCGTCCGGGGCGAAGCCGTCAAACCTTGCCGGACAAAGTTCAGTCCTTGATGGCAGGGCGTTGTCAGATTGCGTATCTCCGGGAGATAACCCTGGCGCAGGGCCGTGAGGCAGAGGGCCAGCTCCACGGCGCCGCAGGCAATGGAAAGATGGCCGATCCACGATTTCAGGGCGAGCACGGCTGGGGCGTGCCCCGCAAAGACACGGGCCAGGAGGGTGGCCTCCATGCTGTCGTTCAAGACCGTGCCGGTGCCGTGTGCAGCCACCACGTCGATTTCCCCGGGTTGCAGCCGCGCTTCCCCCAGGGCGGACCGCACGGCTGCTTCCTCCCAATATCCGGCGGGATCGGGGGCCGTCATGCTGTACCCGGTGAGGGAGGCGCCGAAACCGCATATCTCGCCGTAGATCTTGGCACCCCGTCTTTGGGCGTGCTCCTGTTCTTCGAGCAGGAAGAAGGCCCCTCCCTCGCCGGGGACGAAGCCTTGCCGGGTTTCGTCAAAGGGACGGCTCGCCTGCCGGGGATCACCGCCGCCCCGATAGAGGGCGCCGGCTTTTTTGTAGGCCAGGAGCGCGCCTTTGCTCATCCGGGAGTCCCCGCCCCCGGCCAAGGCTAAGTCCAGGTACCCATGCTTGATCTTCCGGAAGGCCTCTCCGAGGGCCTGGAGGGTGGCGGTGCAGGCTGTGCCCACCGTCAGGTTCTCTCCGTGGACGCCGAGCAGCCGGGCAATTACCGAGGCCGCCGTATTGGGCAGAAACCTCAGTATCCAGAGGGCCATGAGGCTTTCCTCAGCTATCTTCCCCGCCTGGATATCCGGAAGCTCGCCGCCCAGATCCAGGTTCGGACCGGCGCCGACAAATAAACCGGCCCGGCTGGCCCTTTCCCCGTCGAGGCCGCTGTCCTTCAGGGCGGCCAGGGCCGCGGCCACGGAGAACTGCGCTCCCCGGTTCAGGTACCGCCGCTCCTTGCAGGGACCGGTATAATCCCGGATCTCGAAGGAGGTGATGGGAGCAACGACCAACTCCCGGTCAAAGGAGGGCCTCCGGAAGGCGCCTTGGCCCTGGGCAAAGCCGGCGAGAATTTCCTGTTCTCCAGCTCCCAGGGAGGAAATGACACCTAAGGCGGTAATGACTACCCTTCTTTGTCGAACCGGTTCTTCTTTCATAGTTCCCGGTAAATCTGCCCCAGGTCTTTCTTGGGCGGAGACGCGGGACTTTCCGCGGGAAAGCCCAGGGCCAGGAAACATTTAATCTCCAGGTCCGTCAGGCCGAGCAGCTCCTCCACGCGGGTGATGAAGACCAGGGGCGCCGTCAGGATGCAGGAGCCGAGCCCCAGTTCCTGGGCCTTCAGCGTCATCCCCTGGAGGGCCAGACCGACGGCAATGTCCCCGTCGGTTTCCCACCTTTTTCCGGGGACGATCAGTCCGGCCTCGGCCAGGGCCCGGGAAAGGCCGGACCCCGCCGCCACCGTTCCTATGGCCAGAAGCAGAGGGGCATCAACCATGAACCGGGAAAAACGATAGTAGGCATTAATCCAGTTGCGCATCTTGTTAGGTTTGTCCGCTGCTTCCGCTTGCGCAAGGAAACCCTGCCGGCCCTTTTCCATCGCCTCTTGCAGCTTGGCCCGGCCCTCAGGGGCACCGATCCGGATGATGCGGACCGGCTGACTGTTGCCCGAGGAAGGGGAGAGGGTGGCGGCATGGACAAGCGGGGCAATCCAGGCTTCGGGCACGGGTGCGGCCGTATATTTCCTGATGCTGCGCCGCGTTGCCAGGAGTTCATCAAGAAAAGACATGGCCCGCCTTCTTCAGCTGCCAGGCAACGTAACTCACCAGATCCTTTACCTTGACTGCCGGACCGTCTGCGAGATCGACGGCCAGTTCCTGGGCCCGCTCCTCCGGGAGGAAGGGGAATTCCGTAGCCGACCGACGCGTGCCCAGGCCCGTGAGAAAGACGTCCTCTTCCCGGACCTCAATCCGGAAGCGGGCGTTCAAGGCAGCCGCCAGTTCCAACAAATCGATTGATTCGGCGCCCAACTCCCTAACCAGATAGCTCTCGGAGGTTATGGCCCCTGCTTCCAGATCCAGAATTTCCCCGAGGACATCATTTATTTCCTGAAATATATTCATTTTCTTCTCTTAGCTCCCGGCTGGGGCGACCTCGTGGCGTAAAAAACCGGACACGGCTGCCTGGCCTTCGTGGTAGAGCAGGCACCGCAGCCCTTCTTCCCCTGGTTCGAGGCGATAGGCATAGGAACCGGGGGCGATAAATGCCCGGAACCGGAAATTCTCTACGACCCAGGGCCCCGGGCCATTGCCGGCCGCTTTGCCCGCCTCCAGGAAGGCCTGGACGATCAGACTTCCCGGCACCACGGGCCGGCCGGGGAAATGGTCGCCGTAGATCCCGTCTTCCGGATCAAAATAAAAGGTGCCTTGGCCGGCCTTTGTTGCCTTGGCGGTGTCTCCGGCCATACCTTTACCCTGCTTCCGTGACTTCCCGGATCGCGGCCTCGGTAATGTCGCAGAGCCGCGCCAGTTCCTCCCGGGTGATGGCCAGGGGGGGCATGAGGACGATGACATCTCCCAGAGGCCTGATGATGAGGCCGCGCCTGCGTGCCGCCAGAATGACCCGGTGGCCTGTCCTGTCGGAGACGGGAAAGGGTTCCTTGCTTTCCCGGTCGGCTACGAGTTCGATCCCGACCATAAAACCGCGCTGCCGCACCTCGCCCACATGGGCCAGGGCCTGGAAGCCTGCCAGCCGTTCCCGGAGGAAGGTGATTTTCCCCTCTAGAGCCGCCAGGGTGCCTTCGCTGGCGAAGATCTCCAGGTTCGCCAGGGCCGCGGCGCAGGCCAGAGGATTGCCCGTATAGGTATGGCCGTGAAAGAAGGTCTTGAACTCCTCCTGGGCGCCCAGGAAACCGGCATAGATCCTTTCCGTGGCCAGGGTGGCCGCCAGCGGCAGGTACCCGCCGGTGATGCCTTTGGCCAGGGCCATGATATCCGGGGCCACGCCTTCGTTTTCACAGGCAAACATCGTGCCCGTCTTGCCGAAACCGACGGCCACTTCGTCGGCAATCATGAGGATATCGTACTTGGTGCAGAGTTCCCGCACGCCCTTCAAATAGCCGGGAGGCTGGACGATGATGCCGGCCGCTCCCTGGACGATGGGTTCGATCACCAGGGCCGCTACCTCCTGGCTATGGGCCTGCATCAGTTCTTCCATCTGGGCCAGGCAGGCCAGTCCGCAGGACGGATAGGTCTTGTCGAAGACACAGCGGTAGCAGTAGGGGGCCTCGGCCTTGAGGGACTTAAAGAGGAGGGTCCGGTAGGTGGCGTGAAAGAGATTGATGCCGCCGACGCTCACCGACCCGATCGTGTCGCCGTGATAGGCGTTGGTCAGGGAGATGAATCTTTCCTTTTCCGGGCGGCCAGCCTGTTTCTGGTACTGGAAGGCCATTTTCAGGGCGATCTCCACGGCCGTTGACCCGTCGTCGGAATAAAATACCTTGGTCAACCCCTCCGGGGCAATGGCGATCAGTTTTTTGGCGCACTTGATGGCCGGAACATTGGCCAGTCCCAGGAGGGTGGAATGGGCGATTTTGCCCAGCTGCTTCCGGACGGCACGGTCGAGGGCCTTCTGACGGTGGCCGTGCACATTCGTCCAGAGGGAAGAGACGCCGTCGAGATACTCCCGGCCCTGGATATCTGTCAGGGTGCACCCGGTGCCGGACTCGATAATCAGAGGGGTTTCTTTTTGATAATCCTGCATCTGGGTAAAGGGATGCCAGATGTATTTTTTATCGTCCCTTTCCAGAGACCTGTTCCGCGCTGCCTTGGTGTTCGTGCTCAAACTCCTTATATTCCCCCTTTGGAAAAGAGGGGAGGGGGATTTTTCTCGGCGACCATTCCGAGATCTTTGATCATGGCCATATCAGCTGCGCAGTCGCGGCCCTCCGTTGTCAGGTAATTGCCGATGAGGAGGCCGTTGGCGCCGGCCGCGAATATCCAGGACTGCAGGTCGCGCAGGGTTACCTCCCGGCCGCCGCAGACCGTGATGTCCTTCCGCGGATTGATGAAACGAAAGAGGGCAATGCTCTTGAGGGCCTCCAGGGGCGAAAGCAGAGGCCGTGCCTCCATCCGCGTGCCGGCGATGGGATTGAGAAAGTTGATCGGGAGCGAATCGGCATCGAGGTCCCGCAGGGTGATGGCCAGCTCCACCCGTTGTTCCCACGTCTCGCCCAGTCCCAGAATGCCGCCGCTGCAGACCTTGAGTCCGGCCGCCTTGGCCACCCGCACCGTCTGCACATCGTCCTCGTAGTCATGGGTCGTGCAAACGTGATCAAAAAAGCTCCGGGCCGTCTCGAGGTTGTGATGGTAGGCCGTCAGCCCGCTTTCCTTGAGCTGTTTGGCCCGCGCCTCCGTGAGGACGCCCAGGGAGGAGCAGATCATGAGACCGGTCTTCTCCTTGATCAGGCCGGCGGCCCGGCCGATCCTAACCATTTCCTCATCCGTCAGCGCGTAGCCGCTCGTGACCATGGAAAATTCCGTGGCGCCATTTTCATAGAGACGCACCGCATCTCCCAGCAGCCTCTCCTCGCTCAAGAGAGGATGGGCTTCAATACCCGTTTCATGGTAGGAAGACTGGGCGCAGAAGGCGCAGTCTTCCGAACAGAAACCCGACTTGGCGTTCGTGATGGAGCAGGTAACAACTCGGTTTTGCTTGAACTTCTGGCGAATGCGGTTGGCGCACAAAAGCAGGTCCAGGGTCTCGCTTTCGGGAAGAGCTGCCAGTCCGCAGGCCTCGTCGTAAGAAATACGGAACCCTTCCTCGTCCATGATGGTTTCCGCCAAAGTGATGACATCTTTGTTGAACATAGATTGTGTTTTCCTTTCAGCCTCCTGGGTTGCTATCAAAGCGGCCTGTTTTTGTCAACTTCTTGTTTCAGCCCTCCCGTACCCGCTGGGCAAGAAAACCGGTTGACAGTCAACAATTACGGGATTATAGAAGACCGATAACGGTTAACCCCGAGATCCGGGAAATTCTACTCAAGTTCTCTTACAATCTCTCATAAACGGAAAGGAGGTATGAAATGAAAAATAATGTGGATTACCCAAAGGTTTCTGTTTCTCGTCGCGACTTCTTAAAGATATCCGGACTTACAACGGGTGCCGTCGCCGGCGGCGCCTGGGGCGCCGGATCATTCGCCTGGGCGGCCGATGCCTATCCGGCGGAAAAGATATCCATCGTGGCCCCCTACAAGGCTGGCGGCGGCTATGACCTCTATCTCCGTTCCCTGAGTCCCTATCTTACCAAATATCTAAAAGTGGTCTCACCGGGCTGCAAGGGCGGCGGCATCGTGATGCGCAATGAGCCGGCCGCGGCCGGCCGCAAGGGCTACCAACTCATCTTTAACGGCAAGCCGAACGGCTATACCATCGGCGCGATCGGCAGCGGCTCGCTGATCGAGAGCATCGTGGAAAAGCCCGAGTTTGATTTCTCCAAACTCACCTTTCTCACCCTGGGAAATGCCTCCGTGAAAATGATCGCGGGCCCCAAAAACGGTTTCCAGAACTGGGACGAGGTCGTCAGTGCGCTGAAAAAGGGAACCGTGAAGATGGCTGCCGGCTCGTTCGGCCGCACCAACCACACCTGTGCGATCCTCATGAATGAAAAGGCCGGGACGAACTTCAAACTCATCAATTTCCCGGGCACGGCCGAGGGCCTCAATGCCCTGATGCGGGGGGACGTGCAGGTGGGCTTCTTTGATGAAGAGCCGACCCAGGGCCTGATCGAAGCCAAGGAATTGCGGGTGCTCCTGGTCTTCACCGAGGTCAGTGCCTATCCCGGCGCCGTAAGCATCAAGGAATTAGGCCACCCGGAGCTGGTGGATACGTTTACGGACATGCGGTTTGTCGTCGGCCCTCCCGGCCTGGCGGCAGGACCGCGGAAAATCCTCATCGAGGCGCTCAAGAAGGCGCAGAGTGATCCCCAATTTGTCGCCTGGGCCAATAAATTCAAATTCCGGCTGAAAGGCATCTATGGAGAGGACGCCAAGCAGGCCTTGATGAATTTCGTGAAGTTTTATGAAGAAATGGCGCCCATACTGAGGAAATATCGCTGAAGAGCCATCGCCTTTGATCAGGGATCTGGCGGATGAATGAAAGGAAGGTGTCAGGTCTTGACATGTGACAATATGCAGAAACCAGGTGGAGAAAGCAAAGTCACATGTCAAGACCTGACACCAATTGCCCCCCTACGAAAGAGGCTCCACCGTCATCACCTCGAATAAGAGCTTTGCCGACTGGCAGGAACTCTTTGGGCATCTGGTGATCGCCACCGCCATTCTCGATAGGCTCTTGCATCACTGCAAGGTTGTTAACATCAAGGGGCACAGCTACCGCTTAAAAGAGCATGCCTTTAAAGAAAAACTCTATAAACCAGAAGGAGGTGAAACAGTGAACGCCTTGCCAACTTAAACGGCTATCTTGGTCAGGTGGTACAGTTTTCATTCCTATTGACATCTTCCATTTATTTCTTGATTTTGTAGGAAAATATTCCCATAGTATCATGCAAATCAATACCTACTATGATTAAAATTCCAAAGAAGGGCAAGCCACACAAGAGGGTTTGTTCAACTAAGTTTTTACGGCGGCTCCGCGCCGTAAAAACTTTTATACGTTGTGCTTATAAGATAAATGAATAACATCCTAGACATAGTGGCAAAACTATCGCAAATCCTTATAGGGTTTGTTGGGCTAGCAATTGCATTTTATACACTTGTTATCAATAAAGATTTGGTCTTCCGGAATTCACTGAGGAACAAACAAATAGAAGAATTATGCCACCTTCGGCAAATTATGTTCGATGTCTGGTTTGCCGTGTTCTATGTAAAAGAAAATGCAGATAACATAAGATCTTTGAGCGGCGCTGTAGTAGATTTCCAGAGAGAGCAGCCTGATAGTTGGGCGCGATATCAAACTTTCCATAAGAATTGTATGGAACTTTTTTATAAACTTCAATTCCCTGATTACTATCTTTTCCCTAAATGGCTAAATTATAAAGAACTTCACGCTCTTCATGAAATAACCCAGCAGTTTGCCCCATTTACGATTCTCTCTTTGATTAATAAAACTGGGGGTGAGGTTAAACTATGGCAGGACGAACTGCTTAAAGGGATAGATTTACTTGATAAATCATTGAAGGCAAAGTCATGAGTGCACAACAATCCAATCCAGCCGATTCGTTACACTCTCGGCTGATTACGGCCGTTCGGTGAAAAGAAGACATTAGAAGAGGAGGCAATATGATTGAATCCGAGAAGCCAAAGGTTTGATTTACTCATTATATTGGCCTATATTTGGACCACTAAATATACCAAAATAAGGAGTCATCACATGAAAACCCTTTCAATTTCAAATGATATTGTTCCCATTGCCGAATTTAAAGCAGGTATCTCCAAATGGTTTAAGAGCATTCAGAATGCCGGGCATCCATTGATTATAACCCAGAACGGAAAACCCGCCGGAGTTCTCCTCTCTCCCAGCGACTACGACGAACTTGTATACAAAAAATCGTTTCTTGATTCTGTCGGCAAAGGGATGGCGAATGCTGAAAGCGGAAAGGTTTACAGCACCCAGGAACTCAAGGCAGCATTGGTTGAGAGAAGAAACCGGTGATGAAAATCAGAGGGACTCATGAAGCTTTGTTACGATTGTGCGAGATTGAGGATTTCATCGCCCAGGACAGTCCCTGCCGAGCGAGGCAATTTGTTGACCAGATCATCGAGCACGCTGAATCCTTACCAGACAATCCTTTTAGTGGAAGAATCGTCCCCGAAATTTCCAACCCCGATATGCGAGAGCTGATTTTCAAAAAATATAGAATCGTCTATCGAATAAATGGGAATGATATTGATATTCTGACTGTTTTCGAAGACCATAGATTATTGCGCCTGGATGAAATAAAGGCGTAGCGTATCCATGATTATCTATTTACATTTACATAACCATGGCATCCCCCGGAGCGGCCATAAAACTGGCCGCCCCGGGGGGACCTAGGGTCAGGTCTTGCAATCCAACAGTTGGTGATGAAAAAGCTTGAGACATCGATGCGTGATTGCAAGACCCAAAGCGGCCTTCCTCGGCTGAGTTTGGTGTTATGCGACAGATAAAAGAGAACCTTGGCATGAATAAAGAGAGATGATAGGATTCGATTATGGGCAAACTGGAAAAACTGTACGAGCACATTCTGATGCGCAGATCAGACGCGAACGTCCCATTCGAGACGTTATGTGCCTTGCTCAGGAAGCTTGGGTTTCATGAACGAATCAAAGGCGACCACCACATTTTCACCAAGGATGGTGTTGAGGAAATTCTCAACCTTCAGCCCAAAGACGGCAAGGGGAAACCATACCAGATTAAACAAGTCAGAGATGTGATTCTGCAGTATCACATTCCTATCGGAGAATGACGATGGACAAAAAATACGAGATTATCATTTTTTGGAGTTCTGAGGACAATGCTTACGTGGCCGAGGTTCCGGAACTACCGGGATGCATGGCCGACGGTAAGACCTATCAAGAAGCGCTAAATAACGCCGAGCAAATTATTGATGAGTGGATCGAAACTGCCACGAAGCTCGGTAGACCCATCCCTCAACCGAAAGGCCGACTTGCATATGCCTGATCTGCAATGTTGACCGCACAACTTGTCTCTCAAGCCGATCGCGCCCCGTGAGCCGCTCCGGCTTAGCTTCTCGTTAGCGCTAAGAAAATTATACGGAGGGAAACGATGAAACATCTACTTGCGCTGTTGATCTTGCTACTTCCACTCACCGTCCAGGCTGCCGATTTGAAATCCAAAAATGATATACGAAATCTTTCAAAAAGCATAATGAAAAAGGTAGCAAGTGGCGAAACTGTTGAAGGTTTGAAACTGCTTAAACCTTATTTCACTATACCATCATCAGAGTTTCAAGTTATGATGGAACAGTACACGCTTCAGGCGCCTGCAATCAAGCAAAGATTCGGAGAAACGGTAGGGGTAGAATTGATTGGCGAAAAGGAAGTCGGTGAGTCGTTGATGATGATTCACTACATACAAAAGTTCGAAAACACTGTGATGAGCTGGAAGTTCTATTTTTATAAACCCAAGAACAACTGGGTAGTTCCCACTTTCTTTACCGATGATAAACTTCAAGAAGTTTTCAGATGAGGCGCTAACCAGGCAATACAGCCGATCTCTACGCTCCGGCTGATTTTTTCGTTAGGCAATCATATGAAGGAGGTGTGATATGTCGAATTCTAAACGTTTTTTAGTTGGCGGCGTAGGTGGTCTGGCTCCCATCCTCATGTTTCTCATCACCGTTGATTGGGAGCATTACGTTGTTGATGCAGCAGCGCTTAAGATGGTCGGCTATTGCGTCAGAGTAATAGTTTTGTTCTTCATAGGTGGTTTCGTAGCGTACCTGCACGCCGATGAACAGAAGCCCTTCAAATTGTTTGAACTAGGTCTCGCTGCACCGGCTCTGATTGCTGGGTACATAACAACTTCTTTAGTTCCCATGCCATCTGCTCAGGCGATTCCGAGCACGCGAGTGCACGCAAAATTTGCGATTGTTGGAGAAGCATTTGCGCAGTCCAAGGCACCCGCACGTGATCTAAAAAAGTTTTCCCTTCCGGTGCAAAGACCCACAGCCCAATTCATTCAAGGGTTCATTGGAGGTACTCCTCAGAACGTGTGGTTTGTGATCGTTGGATCTCATCTGCGAGTCGAGGATGCCAAAGCACAGGCAGAGGGAATCAATAAACAATACCAAGATTTCAAAGCCGAGGTATATGAACCGTACGGGGGAAATCCATACTACGCTGTCGTAATCGGTGCCAATCTTACCCAGTCGGATGCCAAAGCCCTGCTGGGTAAGGCTGTCAATAGGGGCTTCCCAAAAGACTCTTACTATAAGACATTCCCGAACTTGCCACCGCCGGTGCAACCATGAATAATTAGGGACAGCCACTCATTTCGATTATGAGTAGCTGTCTCTAATTAGTGTCCATCCGGAAACACCGGATGAGACACTATTGGTTTCCAATTCGGAAACGAGGGATTTTGCGTCCTGGCTAGGAAATCAAGGGGTTGCGCGGAGGCGTACACGTAGTACGCCGCACAAGCAAGCCCGCAGATTGACACCGCCAGGGCGGAAAAGAACCGTTTCCGGATGGAAACTAATTAGTAAGCAGGAGCTGTTGAAATGGGGATGGATCAATTTCAGATTATTGCAGCGATAGGGTGTTATCTCCTTTTTTCTCTCGTCATCGGCTTCTGGTACGCCAAAAAGAGCAACAAAAATTCGGAAGAGTACTTTCTGGGTGGGCGCGGTCTGGGACCCTGGGTAGGCGCCATGAGCGCAGAGGCTTCCGACATGAGCGGCTGGCTGCTGATGGGATTGCCCGGAGTCGCTTACTTTACCGGAGCCGGGGAAGCCGTCTGGACAGCAATCGGACTTGCCCTCGGAACGTATGTCAACTGGCGGTTCGTGGCCGTCCCGCTGCGGAGATATTCCGAAATTGCCGGAAACGCCATCACCCTTCCCGATTTCTTCGGCAATCGGTTCAGGGATGAAAAGAAAATCCTTATGTCCCTCTCTTCTCTCGTCATACTCGTTTTCTTCTCAATTTACGTCGGAAGCCAGTTCGTCACCTTCGGAAAGTTTTTCGTCTATGTCTTCGGCGCCCAGCACTACTACAAGGCCATGATCATTCTGGGGGCGCTCTTTGTCCTGGGTTATACGCTGCTCGGTGGATTTCTGGCAGAAAGCGTAACGGATTTTTATCAGGGCATTCTGATGATTTTTGCACTCGTTGCCGTTCTGGCCAGTGCGGTATTTTATATGGGCGGCCTCGCTCCACTGAAGGCGTATCTTGACTCGATCCCCCGCTTCACGGACCTATTCGGAATCGCTACGCCCGTTGACGCCCGGGGCTTCGTTGTCACCGGAGCGCTCGGGAATACGCAGGCGGTAGTCAACGGCCAAGGGCTGTTCGGAGCCGGTGCGGATTGCAGTTTTCTGAGTATTTTATCCAGCCTGGCCTGGGGACTCGGCTATTTCGGCATGCCGCAAGTGCTCCTGCGGTTCATGGCCATCCGGAAATCCTCACATATGAGGCGTGCGCGGATTATTGCCGTAACCTGGTGCATCATCTCCCTGTTTGCCGCCGTCGCCATCGGGATTTTTGGCCGCGCCATATTCCCCGGCCTTTTAACAACGGCAAGCGACGCCGAGACGATCTTCATCCATATGAGCGTCAGATTCTTCCCACCCCTTCTGGCGGGAATCGTCCTGTCCGGCATCCTTGCCGCCTCCATGAGTTCGTCCGATTCCTACATGCTCATCGCCGCGTCTGCAGTAGCCCGAAACCTCATGAGCGGACTGCTGATGAAGAACATCTCGGATCGCGCCGTCATGTGGATCGCAAGGATTTCTCTCATCCTCGTCACCCTTTTCGGCGTGATCATCGCCCTCTCGGGAGATGATTCCATTTTCAGAATCGTATCTTATGCCTGGGCAGGTTTGGGAGCGGCCTTCGGACCGCTGGTTCTCTTCAGCCTGTTCTGGAGACGGACCAATCTGCCGGGCGCCATAGCAGGCATGCTGTCGGGGGGAATTGCCGTCGTCCTGTGGAAGCAATACGTGAGCCGTCTTGGCGGGTACTTGGCCGTTTACGAGCTGTTGCCGGCCTTTATCATATCCGGTATCTTCATCGTGACGGTCAGCCTCCTGACGCCACAACCCTCGAAGGACATCATCAGTGAATTTGATGCAGTGAAAACATCCTCGATTATATAATCCCTTCTTTACTGGAAGGGGATAATAGGGGACAGCCACTCGCCGTTGGGCCATCAATATAATTGACAAAACTATATCGATCATGATATCGTAGCACAAAATAGATCGATGGAGGGATTGTCATGCAATCAGTCACTGTATCACCAAAATATCAAGTAGTTATACCTAAGACAGTCAGAGAGGCATTGAAGCTTTATCCGGGACAAAAAATGCAAATTGTTGAATATGCCGGGCGCATTGAACTGATACCGGAACGCGATATCAAAGAGCTCCGTGGTTTCCTCAAAGGCATCAATACAGAATTCAGCCGCGAGGGAGACAGGGTATGAATATCGTTGATTCTTCCGGCTGGCTTGCCTTCTTCGCAGATGAGCCTAATGCCGAGCATTTTTTAGCCCCGCTCAGTGATTCAGCGTTGCTTGTTGTTCCAACGGTAACGATATACGAGGTATTCAAGGTCATTCTCCGCGAGTCCAGTGAGAATGAAGCACTGCAGGCGGTTATGGCTATGCAAAAAGGAACGGTTGCTGATATGCACGCACCGTTGGCAATCGCCGCTTCCAAGCTAAGTTTGGAGTATAATCTTCCCATGGCGGACAGCATCATTCTCGCAACGGCCCAAGACTTCAAAGCCACTCTCTGGACTCAGGATTCAGATTTCAAAAATATAAGTAATGTGAAGTATTTTCCCAGAGTATAGGGGACATCGATGTAGGAATAACCATACGCGCCGCTCGGGTTAGGTGCCGGACGGCGCGCCGCTTATCCTTAGAATTAAGCATGTTATGTGAATGTGTGGATGTTGGCACCATATTTGCTTTTAGGCAAGCTGGATAGGTATCCCAGGGTGTCAAGAGGCGGTTATCCGCTTCACCAGGAGGTGTATCATGAGCGAAAACAAATTTATTAATAAAGCGGCCCGCTGGCCGACAGTTTTACTGTGTTTACTCATCTTGGGGAGTACCTCGGCGATCTTCGCCTATCAGGCCCCGGTCATGACTTACTCCCGGCAAGCGGAGACCGCAGACCGGGATGATATTGCAGTGATAATTTCCTATCTGGAAACCCGGATATCGGAAAGAAAGGTCCTCGACAAGGCGGCAGAGAAACTGCACACCCTGGACCAAAGTAAAATTAATTTGATCTACTCACTCTGCGGGCGGCTCTCCCGAGGTGGCGACACGGCCAGCTCCAGGATCGCGTTTTCACTGGTTTCAGCAATGATCGTTCTGTCTTGACGCTGCTCACCCTCATTTTTCCACAAATCTTACTATCGGAATATTAAAAAGCATCGAAGCAAAGGACATTATGTATAAGAATATTGCCCACATCTCATACCATATCAGTGTTATATTCCTGAGCGCAGCACTGGCTCTCTCTCTTCCCTATCTGGTCAGTACGCTGGCCGATAGCCTGCTGAAGTTCTGGACCGTGATCGAGGACGAAAAAATCTTTCTCGTGTCTCTGGAAATTTTCATGGCCGTGGCCCTGATCCTCTTTTTCAATGCCATCGTGCATGGCCGGGAGTACCGGAGGATTGCCGATATGGCAAAAAAAGCCGGCCTGGTGCTGGTTGCGCCCTCAGGACGTATTTTTTTACGAAGAAGGATAAAAAAGATGAAAAAGGAACTGGGATTCGCAAGGGAACTCATGATTATTGGGTCCACCGGATACGGTTCCCTTTTGGATCAAAATGGAGACCTGCACGAAGCCGTCTTGAATTGCCGTGAAGCGAAAATCATGCTGCTCAACCCTTTCCAGGAAGGCGCTGACACTCGCGCGCGGAGTATCCGGCAGTGAGGCTGGGCTACAGCTTCATTCGAAAGGCGCTGACACTCGCGCGCGGAGTATCCCGCATCCGGAAATTACGACGGAGTTGCTTCAAGAACAGATTATGAAAAGCATCAATTTTTTGAAGAGTCTTTGGGCCACCCAGAGGCAGGTCCGGCTGAAACTCTATCCCGACATTCCCCTCCTTAAACTGGTCATTGCCGGAGATTACGCTTTTCTGCGGCATTATCACAGGGAGCGGGACTTACACTCAGTGCCGGAATTTGCCTTTAAAAACGAACCGAAACAAGGTGGACTTTATGTCCCCTTGTATCAATACTTTCTTTCGCGATGGCAGGATATTGACACCCCGGAATATGATTTTGATACCGATGAACTCGTCTACCGGGACCGTGCGGGCAATGAGGTGCGTCGCGAGCCCTTTAACATCACTCAATATCCTCCGGTCCCGGACCAAGACGGAACACCGGGACGCACCATCTATCAAACAATCAAAAGTTATTTGCTGGGCCGAAATCAGAACTTGTAACCAAGGCTAATAGCAAGTAAATGAAGGTGTGAATCGTACGTGCCGTTGGCCGACGGTCCATACAGATTGGTCGCCTTGCTCCGCTCATACTGAAGCTGATAGGCATACCCCAAGGCAACTTTTACCTTGGCGAACTGGCCTTCACCACCGAGGCAGAACAGGTGGGTATTGGAATCGGGGATTGCCGGCTCAAAGGTGCTGTCGGGCACGGGATTCCAACCGTAAAGATAGCCCGCGGTCATCGTAAAAGTCCCATTAAGGCGGTATTTCCCTCCGGCGTTCAGGGCGAAGGTTCCCCGCCAATCTCGCGGAGTTATGGCCGACGGCTGGCCGGCGATATCTATTTTTAGCTGGTCGAAGGACGACCAATCCTCCCAACGCATACCCGCCTCCAGGATCAAGGCATCATTTGGTTTATAGGAGATGCCGGCGGAAACCTGCTGGGGTAAGGTAATCGTCGTATTGCCGCTGATGCTTTGCGGTGCGATACTCAAGGAAAGATCGCCATCGACATCAATTTTCACTTCGCTGCGGTAGGATGCGCCGATGGAGAGGGCATCGTTCACCTTCAGGAGCAGGCCTAGATTATAGCCAATCCCGTTTCCCGAGCCATCGAATTTCTGGGCAACGTCGAAGGCGGGACCGGGAATCCCCAGGGCGGCCGAGGGGATCTTACTTTCCAGCGTTGCCTCCAGGAAGATGATGTCCAAGCCGGCGGCCAAAGAGAGTTCCGGTGTTATCCGATAGGAGGCGACGGGGTTGATGTTATAAGTCCTGAGTTCAGAGGCGGTGGCAATATACCGACCTTCCCAGTCTGCCGGCCAGGTCGTGGCCAGGCCGAAAGGGTTGAAAATGCCCAGGCCGGCGCTGAGGGAATTGCTAAAGGCATGGGTGATGTAAACCGTACTGGGAAAGAAAACTTTATCCTCCGTGCCCGTCGTCGCTCCGGTCGTGGCACTCGTGAATTCCCGCGTGGGAAAAATCAAGGTCGTTCCCACCTCCAGTTGTGTTCCCGGCAGTCCGTTGATGAGCGCCGGATTATAGAAAATCGCGGAAGGCGAATCGTTATGGGCAACGACGGCCGCCCCTTGGCCAAGAGCAGATGCCCCCTGGGTAAAGATGCCAAAGCCCGAGCCGAAAGATGAGGAAGGAATACACAATAAAGAAGCGACCATGACAGAGACATAAACAGTACGGAAATAGACATCTTTCATGTTATTAACCTGTTCCTTATAAAGTTAGTTTTATGCTTGTTGGAGAAAAATCTTCACGCTCTGTATATCGGCAAGTTTCCCTTAATCTTCAATGAAAGAATTTGCAACAGAAAGATTTTTATTAACTGAAAAAATAAGGTGCCAGGCAGGGGGCGCAATTTTTTATTGCCCAGCGGAGAAAAGTCATATAAGGAGCGTACCGGAACAATGTAGCTTTCGCTTACCTATCGGCATAGTGTACAGGGGGACCATGAAACAATCGCCTGCTTATTTGATGGAAAATGACGACGAAGCGCTCCGCCTCGATGTAAAAACTGATCCGGCTGCCGTGCGCAAGCAAGCCCTCTGGTGCGGTGTAAGACCCAACCTGCGTGTGCTCGATTTGGGCTGCGGCTCGGGCCGGACCACATCGATCCTACGTGACATGGTGGCGCCGGGGGGAAGCGTCGTGGGCGTTGATTATTCTCCCGCCCGAATCGCCTACGCCAGGAAACACTTTGGAGGAGAAAAGGGGATCGATTTTGCCGTCCGTGACCTGACGAAACCCATCGCCGGCCTCGGTGCATTCGATCTGATCTGGGTGCGTTTTGTGTTGGAGTATTACCGGGAGGAAAGCCGCTCCCTGGTGGGGAATTTGAAAAACTTATTGAAACCGGGAGGATACCTTTGCCTCCTCGATCTCGATAACAATTGTCTTGGTCACTATGAACTGCCGGCATCCATGGCGGTCATCTTGCCGAAACTGATGGCGTGCCTTGAGGAACAATGCAACTTCGACGCCTATGCGGGCCGGAAATTATATTCCTACTTATACGATCAGCACTATGAAAATATCGAGCTGGAAATGATGGCCCACCATTTAATTTATGGCCAGGCAAGGGAGGAAGATATTTTCAACTGGTTTACCAAGGCCGAAGTCGCTACCGGTAAGATGGGGACGCTCTTTACGGACTACCCCGGCGGGTTTGCAACCTTCTTGTCTGATTTCAGGAAGTTCTTTCTCGACCCGCGGCGCTTCACCTACACGCCCTTGATCATGGCCAAAGGGATGCGGCCCTATGCCGATTGATTTGCTTTGTCGATGATCTCCCTGATTATTTTACTTAGTTCCTCAAAGCGATAGGGTTTCTGGATGAAGGCGGCGGCCCCGTCCTTGAGTATTTTATCGGATTTTACATTCGCCGTATAACCGCTAGCGATAAGCACTTGCATCGTGGGCACGATCTTCAGAATTTCTGCAAGACATTTTACCCCGCCCATACCCGGCATCATCAAGTCCAAAATAACCAGGGCAATGCCCGTTCTTTCCCTTTCGACAATGGCCAAGGCGCTCTCCCCGGAATTGGCTGTCAAAACATGGTATCCCAGGAGGGTCAGCAGTTCCTGGCCGGTTTCCAGGAGCGGCGGTTCGTCGTCTACCAATAAAATTGTTTCCTGTCCCAGCAAGAAATCAGGTTTTACATCCATTTCCTTTTTTCCCTCGATAGTGATTAGATCCAAGGCGGGAATATAGAACTCAAAGGTTGTTCCCTGGCCCGGTTCACTGGTGCAAAAGATGTGTCCAGCATGATTCTTGACGATTCCATAAACAACGGACAGTCCTATGCCGGTCCCTTTGCCCGCCTCTTTGGTGGTGAAGAAAGGTTCAAAGATACGGTCCCGCGTATCCTTGTCCATCCCGCACCCGGAGTCAGCAATCGTAAACAGGACATAGCGGCCCGCCTTGACCTGGGCATTGTCCCGGTAAAGTGGTTCTGCCAGTTCGACATTCCTGGTCCCGATATGCAAGGTACCGCCCTCGGGCATGGCGTCTTTCGCGTTGACTGTCAGGTTCATGATGACCTGGCCGAGCTGCGCCGTATCGCCGTTGATAAGATGGAGATTGTCCGCCAGGTCGAGCCGCAAGGCAATCGTTTTCGGAAGGGTGCTTACCAGAAGTTCGTAAAATTTCTTTATTTCCTCATTGACATCTACGGGGACCAGTTTGCTTTCGACTTTCCGGCTGAAGATAAGCAGCCGGTTGACGAGATCCGTGGCCCGCTGGGTTAATCCCTGGATGTTCATGATGTATTTCCAGTCGGGGTCGGCCTCGGTCTTTCTCATCGCCAGCAGTTGATTATAGGCGCTGATGGCCTGTACGATGTTGTTGAAATCATGGGAAATCCCGCCGGTCAGGGTGCCGAGGGCATTCATCTTGGAGGCGTGATGGAGCTGGTGTTCCAGCCTCCGTTGCTCCGTGAAGTCCTTCAAAGTGCCCACCACGCCCGTCATCTCTCCCAGGGCATTGAGGTTGGGTGCGCCGCTCATGTCAAATAATCTCGTCGTACCGTCTTTGGCCAGGAGTTGTCCCTCGAAATTCTTGATCGTTTCTTTGCCTTGTTTAACCCTGCTCAACAACTGCACATAGGTATCCACATCCTCTGGCTTGACAAAATCCGTGAAGTGTCTGCCCAGGCAATCCTCCTGCGGATAGCCCATAATTTTTTTTGCAGCCGGATTGACATAGGTGATCAGACCCGCATTATCCAGGGTGTAGATGATATCCGGCGAGTTTTCACTGAGGGTACGGAAACGTTCCTCGCTTTCCATGACTTGCCGGAGATGTTTGGCATTACTGAGACTGATGGCAATCTGGGGGGCGATGCCCATCAAGAGGCTGACCTCGCTCTGACTGAGCGGTCGTTTGGATCGGGGATTATCCACGGCCAGGATGCCTTCCGATTCCCCTTCATACACAATAGGGACGCAGATGAAGGATTTGACGCCCAGCGTCTCGGCGAATTCATAACTGCGGTTGGAGATATCTCCTTGGATGTCTTTGATATCGTTTACCAAAAAAGACTGTTGCTCTTTGAAAGCCTTTACGAAATGCCCTTTGGATTTAGGATTGTCGAGATGAAACTCTGTTTGCTTCAGCAACTTTTCATAGCCAGGATTATATCCGTAGCCGCTTACGTAAATGAGTCTTGTCTTTTCCGGGTTGGCCAGCATGATCATGCCGCGGTCGAAATCAAGCCGTTTTTGCAAGGTGTCCATGACGAACTTTAACAGTTCATCGATATCCAGCATACTGGAGACGGCCTGTCCGATTTCCTGCACCAGCAGGGCATTGTTGTAACTGATGGTTATTTGATCTAAGAGGCGATTACCGGCATTGCCCTGCGTCTCTATCTTGGCATAGATATCTTTTTTTTCTTTATGATTAGCGTATTGGGATATGGCGATGATAATGCCGACCGCAGTCAGGGCCAGTCCCTCGAGAGACGGTGAATCGAGAATAAGACTGGCAGCAATAAGCATAAAAATGGAAAAGGTCGCGATATAATTCCGGACACGTTTCCATTTCAAAAATTCCGGTTCCTCCCAGCTTATGAGATATTCGCATTCGGCACCTCCTTGATGCAGGCAAACTGGGTGCTCAAGAACGGGCAATTTGTTTGTGAAAAATTTTGCTATGGCCTCAAAAGCGCCTTTCCGATTTTCACACTGGTAGGGTTTTTCATGCACGCCTTCGTTGGGTTTGGAGGTTATCCGCACCTTGTTCCGGCTGACTTTTTTTGCTTCAACAATGGCGCCGCGGCTTACGTAATAAGCAATCTTATCAAACATGCTATAGGCATGGGTAGGTGTAATGAAGCCGGCAATAAATTGCCTGACCGAGGCTATGGCCTGGGAGGATGCCATGTAGCGCCCGGCCTCCCGGAAGATCGCGGGGTCATTTGTTTGTTCCATGAGGGCATCGCTGAAAGCGTCTACCTGCTGCTGTGTCAGCCAATGTCCCTCGTCTTGTATCTCGTAGGAGTTGATGCCGGAATTCAGCAATAAGGTATCGATGTCGATCTCCGGTCGGACATTCCGGAAATATTCCAGATAGGTGCTGATGATTCTGCTGTTGTATAACCGTGGTTCCTGCATCGACGGCCAATCCCTATTGAACAAACTTTATCCGGAACTTCTTTTCCACATAGGCGAGATAGTCGTTTACATACTGCACATCTAAAATCCATAATAAATACTGTTTCTTTTCATAGACCATATCTTCTTGCTGGGTATAGTCAGCGGGATAAATCAACACCGGCACCGATTCCGTGGCATAGTCTTTTGCAAGCTCGGAGACAGCGGCAAAAAGGACATCCTGGGGAAGACCGGGGTCCATGACAAAAACTTTGAAGCCGTTGAGCAGGTCCGAGAGATTGATGCCTACGTCTGATTCGTCGGCGACAATGAAGGCTTTTAAATCACCGTTATAAGTCAGGGCAAAGGTTTGCCAGCGGCGGGTAAAACCGATTTTCGCGCATACCTCTTCGAGGGATTTCGCATGGGGCTGGTTTTCCGGATCAATGATCGCCCAAAATAAACCGTGGGAAGAATTTCTATAGAACTGTTCAAATTCCCAAAAGTCAGCGGAGGAACACTCCTTCAGGGACCAGGCTTTCGGCAGCTGTTCCGGCCTTGCTTGCCTAGGGTAGGTGATGTAGGTGAAGAGATCTAAAGAACATTGCTGCGGATTGGCCAGTTCCTTGGCAAACCCACCAAAAAATTTCTCCATAAATTTATTGGTGGGGCGAAAATAAAGCATGATATGATCCATATTGGCGGAGGGCAAACGGCGCAGATCGTTTAAATAAGATATCAGCAGCTTCATCACTACTAGGCCGATTGGCCTGCCGCCCTTCGGCCGGGCCGCGAGGTGGTGAACCATCCAGGTCCGCTCATAGGTCCTCAATATGGATATGTGACCGTAGATGCGGCCGTTGCTCTGATAGGTGAAATGTTTGGCGATCTCCGGTGCATCTTCGTAGAGCTTACGGTAGGTCTCCTGGAAATCATCCTTAAATGATTGGATGGATTTATATTTTTGAGGATAGATGAAATTCGTATCGAAAAAAAATTCCCAAAGTTCATCTAAATCAACCTCGTTGAAGGTCGCCGTGTCACCACCCTGAATGTTGTTGAGAACCTGATTGAGGTTATTGTAATTGGTCAAGTCCATATCCAGGGTTGCGACGCCAAAGCGGATATGATCGTTTTCCTCCTTGCAGTAAATCACCTGTGCCTTGCAGATTATCCTGATAATGCCGGCATAGACAATGTTGATCTCGGGAATGATCATGCCCGGCATCAAGACCACCTCGTCGGACTTATCAAAAAAGGAAAAGCCTGAGGTGGAGATATCGTGGATCTCACGTTGAATCTTCTTTTTAAAAAAAGGATGCTCAAAGGTGGCATTGAAGGGCGGGGATGATTGCAGGCGGGGGTTGCGCTGCACCTTGGCCGGAAATCTCCTGATCTGATCCTGGTTAGGCGCCAACACGAGCTCCCGACTCCGGCCGTTTTGCTTTTGCTGGATACACTGGCAATTGCCCGAAAAAAAAACGTCTCTGCTGTTGGACAGGCGGATGATAGCCGGGACGTCGGCATTAAACCAGTGGAAAGAGGAGGGCGGAGCGGGTTGCACGCGGATGCGGAAAGCCTGGGGACTGAAATCGAGCAACTCGCCCTCGGCCTGGAAGCCGTTTTGCCACAATTCGGCCTTGACATCCTGGCAGGCAAAGCGCGGGGACTGCCGTTCGCTGATGACGTGGCTTGTCTCGGGAAGTTTCAGGGTCAAGCCGGTCGTGCCTGCGGTGAGCAGTTCGGCGGGGACAACGATGACCGCCTGCTGATGGGAGATGATCAAATGTTGGAAGAGATAACGCTCCAGGTTGTAGCCACCGTAAGTGGGGTCCCAATGACAGGTAAACTCATCGTCCAAACAGGGTTCCGGGTGGGCCTTGACCAGGATATCTTCCCCATACTGGGGATGCTTAAGGAGCACATAGAGAGATTCCCCCTTGAAATGGAGGTAGTTGAGGGTGTTGATGAGTTTCTTTTTGTCGATGGATCCCGCGGATGACAGGGTCTTGATCAGGTCATCGTGTCTGAACATCCAGGGGGGAAGCACTGCTTCCGCGCTCGGCTGGCCTTCCAGAACGATGATCTTGCCGGCAGTGCTTCTATCCCTCAAGCTATTATTCATTTTAAGATCTTAAATCCCTCAGAGATAGGAACGGTTTTTATGCTGAGCGATCATACGTACTGACCGGTTCCATTGCAAGGAAAAAGTGAGGAAAAAGTGGGGCCTTAGCCAAGGAATCGCGGGTAGATTTATTCCTTGAGGATTAAGGGTGAATTTGTTAATTTAATTTGACGTTTTGGTAGAGAGGAAGCACGGCAATCTATGGAAACCAGAAAGGGGGACCTTGATATGACAAAATCGGAAGAGAATTTACGAGCAGCCTTTGCCGGAGAGTCACAGGCCAACCGGAGGTACCTTGCCTTCGCCATGCGGGCCGATCGGGAAGGATACCCGCAGATCGCCCGGCTGTTTCGCGCGGTGGCCGAGGCGGAAACTGTCCATGCCCTCAATCATCTTAAGGTCTTGAAGCAGATCTTAAGTACCCGGGAAAACTTGCAGTCCGCCATCGACGGCGAGACGCACGAATTCAAGAAGATGTATCCCGCCATGATTGAGGCGGCCCAGGCCGAGGGTCAGGAGGAGGCAGAGCAGACTTTCCAATGGGCCAATGAAGTGGAAAAGGTGCACGCCCTGCTTTACCAGAGTATGCTGGATCACCTCGAACAGGCCAAGGGGGCAGCTTCTTATTCCTATTATGTCTGTCCTCTCTGCGGTTTAACGGTTGAAAAGGAGCCTCCGGAAGCTTGCTCCGTGTGCGGCACAAAGGGAAAGGCTTTTAAAAAGGTCGACTAATGCCGGGTGTCATCCAGGGTAAGTCATGGTAAAAGGGATCCTGCTCCTGGCGACGGGGATCGTTTTGTTTCTCTTCGGCATGATGAAGTTGAGCGCGAAGATGCAGAGCCTTTTCACCTCCAGGATTCGGGCTTATATCAAGTACGCAGTCCGGAAACCCTTTTACGGCCTGCTCACGGGCATCGTTTCCACCATCACCCTGCAAAGCAGTTCGGCGACCACGGTTTTGACGATCGGGATGGTCGGCGCCGGCTTGATCAGCTTTTACCATTCCCTGGGCATGATTCTCGGTGCCGATATCGGCACCACCCTCACGGTGCAACTGGTCGTCTGGAAGGTTACCGATTTATCGCCCCTGTTTATCATCCTGGGCGGTACGCTTTGGCTCGCCGCGAAGACGCGCTGGGCTTCCCTGGGAGAGGCCATCTTTTACTTTGGCCTGCTCTTCTTCGGGCTGAGCCTGGCCTCTTCCGTCACGGCTCCCCTGCGCGATGAACCTTCCCTGATTCGCCTCTTGCAGGAGACGCGGAATCCTTTTTGGGGATTAAGTGTGGGCATCGTGGTGACCGGTCTGATTCATGCCTCGGCCATCCCGATCAGCATCCTCGTCATCCTCGCCCAACAGGGACTCATCAGCCTGGACAATGCTTTTCCCGTCGTGATCGGGGCCAATATCGGCACGACCGTCACGGCGCTCATGGCCGGCGCGATCTCCCCCAGCATCAGCGGCAAGAGAACCGCCCTGGCCCATGTTCTTTTCAAGTGCGCCGGGGCGATCATCAGCCTTAGCCTGCTGCCCTTTTTTCTCGACCTGCTCCGTGCCCTTTCCCACAATGTTGGCCAGCAAATTGCCCTCGGGCACTTTTTATTCAATCTTCTCATCGCCGGTGTCTTTTTTTTCTTCCTGAAGCCCTTTGCTTTGCAGATCGAAAAGAAAATGCCCGGCAAGGACGAAGTCTTGCCTCTGTGGCCCGAGTACCTCAATGAAACATGTTTGGTCAATGCTACGGATGCGCTGGTGTGTGTGAACAAAGAGCTGGCCAGGGAGATGGCGCTCACCAAGCGCATGTATGACGAAATCCTGGCGATGAGCGATGCCTACCAGGAAGGCAGGCGCCAAAATGTACGGTACATCGCCTGGGTTGTCGGACATGTACAGGCGGAGGTTGTCGGATATTTGCGCAGGATCTCCACCTATCATATGTCTCCGGAACTCTCGGCCCGGCTGTTTGTGTTTACGGCGTTGGTTGACGATATCACCCGCATCGGTGACCAAATAGTCATTATTGCCGGTCTCCTGAAAGACAAGGCGGAGAGGCGCATCGATTTTTCACCCCTGGCGGTAGAAGAAATGCGGGAAATATCGGCGCTGGTGGGCAGAAACCTTGACTTAGCCGGGGAAATGCTGGAGACGTTAAAGGGCGAACAGAGCGGGCTTGTTTTTCGCATCGAGGAAGAGGTCGATGCCAAGGTGAAGGCGGCCCGGGAAAAACACCTCGTCAGGTATTGCGAAAAGGTATGCCAGGCCGAGGCGGGGCCCATTTTTGTGGAGATCCTCATCCATCTGGAGAGAGTTTCCGATCACTGCCAGAATATTGCCGAATACGTCAACGATCTTTCCGGTAAATCTCCCCTGGCCCCTCTTTGCCAAAGAGGGGAAGAGTAAATTAATTGATGGGTGATCCGTTACATGGCTTGCCCGAGGTCGCCATGGCCCCCTGGTACTTTTTCAGCATCCTGGCCCTGCTGCTGTTGGGCACGCAGCGTTTTCTCTACAAGGTGGCGGCCGAGCGAAAATGCAGCTCAGCCCTGACGACGGCGTTGTTTATGGGCACGGTCACCGTCCTGAGCAGCGCGGTTTTCTTCTTCTCCGGGGAAAGTGCCGGGGACCGCACTTCCCTGATCATCCTGGCGCTGGTCAACAGTGCCTCCTTTGCCCTGGCCACGGTCGCCAATATGGAGGCCCTCCGGCGTCTGCCGGCCATGGTGACTTTTCCCCTTACCCGGTTGAGCATCCTGGTGGTGATCGTTGTTTCAATCTTCTTTTTCGATGAGCGGCTCGGCTTGCGGCAGTGGGTAGGGATGCTGGCGGGGCTCGCCGTGGTGGCCGTGCTCGCCAAAGAAACGGGCAGTGCCGTCAGGCCGGAAGGAAAAACCCATACCGGTTTTCTCTTTGTCGCCCTTTGCGTGCTTTGCGGTGCTGTGGCCACGATCTCCAGCAAGCTCGCGGCAACCTCCGTCAGCAAATCCGCTTTCATGGCCCTTTCCTATCTGCTGGCCACGTTTTTCGCGCTCGCCATAGAGAAAATATGGGGAGGGAGCAAAGCCGGAAACAAGATCGGAGAAGCCGTGAAACTCGGCCTCCTGATGGGTTTGCTCAATTTCTTCGGCTTTTATGCCTTCCTCATGGCGCTGGCCAGCGGCCCCCTGTCGGTGATTGCCCTGATTGCCGGCATGCACTTTGTGATCGCCCTCGGACTTTCGGTGCTGCTTTACCGTGAGAAGATGACCCTGCGGCGGCTGGTCGGTCTCGGCCTGACCCTGCTGGCGGTCTTTTTCCTCAAGCATTAAACCCGTGAGGGACATTGCTAAAAAGTGGCTACTCACGTAGTCAGTCTGAAGCTGTTTAGGCTGTAGGCTGTAGCCTTTTTCACCTAACAGTCTTCAGCCTACAGCCTATCTATCTGAGTAGTTACGTTAAAAATATTAGGGTTCGCAGCCTGGCAGGCAAAGATCCGCACGGGTGAGGGGCAGGCCGGAGGGACCTTTGGCGGCATGTTTCGTGGCCACGACCTGGCAGATATGCATGGAACCATCGGTGAAGCCCAGGGAGACCCCGGCCAGATAAAGCCCCCAGAGGCGGAATTTTTCCGGACCCACCAGGCGGATGGCCTCTTCCTGATTGGCCTTGAGCCGGCGGTACCAGTGTTTGGTCGTGAGGCCGTAGTGCTCGCGCCAGGCCTCGACATCATGCACTTCGAAGCCCCGCATCTCCAAAAGATCAATGGTATGCCCCAGGTTATCCAGTTCACTTCCCGGGAAGATGTATTTTAAGAGCAGGCGGCGTTCCGGCCTGATCTTGCGGACGGCCCGCCGGGTCGGTTTGGCGTGGCGGGAGATGCCGTGGTTCAGGAGAAGGCCCCGGTCGCGCAAGAGGGCGTTAATCTTGCTGAAGTACCTGGGCATATTGGCAATGCCGATATGCTCAAACATGCCGATGCTGGCGATCTTGTCATAGCTGCCCGCGAGGGTGGCGTAATCTCTCAGTTCCACGCTGACCCGTCCCTCCAGGCCGAGCTTTTGTATTTTATCCCGGGTAAAGTCGTGCTGTTGCTGGGACAGGGTGATGCCATGGGCCTGGACCCCGTAATGCCGGGCCGCATAGCAGATAAGCCCGCCCCAACCGCACCCGATATCGAGCAGCTTTTCGCCGGGCTGAAGCCGCAGTTTCCGGCAGATCATCTCCAGCTTGTCCAACTGGGCCCGGTCCAGGGAATGGTCGGCCCGGGTGAAATAGCCGCAGGAGTACTGCATTTCCTTGTCGAGAAAGAGGGCGTAGAAATCATTGCCGAGGTCGTAATGGAATTGGATGAAATCCTTGTTGTTGCGCCGTGCTTCCCGGCGGCCGGTGGCATCGTCCCGGTAGCGATGGGCAATGGCGCCGGTGCCCGCGGGGGTAAACAGGAGCGGCAGGGCGTTTTTCAGCAGGGCCAGTCGGCTGATTTTCCGCAAGGACTTTTTGGATCTGCGGGCACGGATGAGGGCGGCGAAATCAAGCAGGTCCCCCTGCAAATCGATATGGCCCTGGGCATAATGGAGGAGCAGGTTTTCGTAAGTCGGTCGCCTCAGAAGCGATCCGATGACTCCGGGCCCGCTCAGGGAAAGGAAAAACTCCTTGTCCGCACTTTGGCTCAGGGGGATGAGCGACCCGTCCCAGAGACGGATGGAAAAAGGGAGATCGGTTAAGGCGCCGATCTGTTCGAAGAGTCTGCGCGCTGCCTCCAGCCGGCCTTGATCCGAAAAGAAATGCATAGCTTGTCTCCTCAAACAGGTTGCTCCGGGTAGGTGAGGGCGTCGCCTTTTACCTGGGCCCAGGGGGTGAGGGTATGGGGTTCCGTACGCGTTTTGGTCATGATGTGTTCCACCCTGATCCGGCGCACCAGGAGCGCATCGGCAATCAAGGAGCGATGGCAGCGCCAGGGCAGGGCTTCGGCGCACATCAGGGCAACCCTTTCTTGACGGAGGAGGTCGATCAGCTTTGCCAGGTTGACCGCAAACTCCGGGGTCAGCATGTAATCGGCAAAACCGCGGAAGGAGGCATTGCGCCAACCGGTATTCGGCGAATCGACCCGGGGATGGCGCAGGCCGCCCAAACCCGACGCATGGGTATAGCCGATACCGGCCGCTTCCAGGCTCATGGGCAGGGTTTCTTTATTGAACTGGGGATTATGCCGGGAACGGGGGATGGTGCGGATGTCTACCACTTTCGCTACCCCATGGGCCTGCAAAAGGGTGATGAACTCTTCCACCGTGTGGGTGGAATGGCCGATGGTCAAAACCGTTGGCGCTGCTTCCTGCTGAGGTTTCATCATCTGGGAAGGCATGGGCAGGTGTCTCTCATTGGTTGTTGTAATCGGGATCGCTATCGCTATCGGTATCGGCGTCGGACTGAATCGATAACGATCCCGATACCGATACCGACCCCGAAAATAATTTGCTTACAGACTTCCCTTCGGCAAGGTAAAATAAAAAGTCGCCCCTTCGTTTACTTTGCCTTCGGCCCAGATGCGGCCGCCATGGCGCTCGATGATGCGTTTGGCAATACAGAGTCCCACGCCCGTGCCTTCATAATCCTCCTCGCTGTGCAAACGCTGGAAGATTTTGAATAGTCTCTCGTAGTAGCGCATGTCAAAGCCCACCCCGTTATCTTTCACGTAATAGACACTTTCCTGCGCTGCTTCATAACCCCCTACCTCAATTAGGGCCGGCGAAGCGTTCCTGGTGTATTTGCGGGCATTGGCGAGGAGATTTACAAATACCTGCCGGATTAACCCCTTGTCACCGCAGCCGGCAGGCAGAGGCAGGATCTTGACGGCGGTCGGCCCTGTTGTGTGGCTGGACTGAAGCTCATCCCAGACCTCGGCGGCCAGTCTCTCCATGTCCAGGAGGTTCATGGTCAGGGCCTGGCGGCCCAGGCGGGAAAAGGCCAGCACCTCGTCGATCAGCTGGTTCATCTTCATGGTCTTGTTCCGGATGACATCGAGCTTATGTCTGGCCCGCTCAGGGAGGGTGTCCTGCAGTTCCTTGACGAGCATCCGGGAAAAACCATCAATGGCCCGCAGCGGTTCGCGAAGATCGTGGGAAACGGAGTAGCTGAAGCTTTCCAGCTCCTTGTTCGCCTGTTCCAGCTCCAGTGCCCGTTTGGCAAGCTCCTGCTCCGAGGTGCGCAGGTCCGCGATGGTCTTGGCCAGCGCTTTATCCTTGAGGTCGAGGGCTTCCACCATGGCATTGAAGGCACGGGAAAAATCACCCATAAAATCGACGCGCTGGCTGTAATCGCCCTTGGCGACCTGCTCTGCCTGCCACGTCAGGTGGGTAAGCCGGGAGTGGAGTTCTTTAAAGGGGGAGGCCAGGAAATTCTTCGTCAGGGGGGCGCGCTCTTTCAGTTGGCCTTGGGCCAGAGGGAGGACGAAGCCGTGGATCTCTTCCATAAAGTCTATCAACCGGTTGACACGGGAGACAATTTCCCGGTCTTCCGCGGTCAGCTCGGCCTCGGGAATCTTCGGCGGTATCTTGCCCCGGAAGAGTTCGTCCAAGGCAGCCAATACACTCTGCATCGCCTTCATAGCCAAGAAGCCCTATATGAAGAAATCATCCCTGGTCCGCCTGAGCAGGCAAGGAGGCGTGAAAACGGCACACCCGGCCGCCCGAGGCCCAGCAGTCAATTTCCTTGACAGTAAAATTTTTTCCCGAATAAGCCTGGAGAATGCCGGCAATGAATCCTTCCTCGTAGATGCATACGACCTCCTCCGTCATGGGCAGGCCGGAGCAGTCCAGGTCCTCCGCGATGGTCAGGGTAAATTCCATCCTTTCCAGGTCCGCCTCTTCCAGCCTCAGGATGCCCATGTGCAATTCCTTAAGTTTCTGCTGAAGTTGGGCCACCAAGGCGGAAAAGTCCCTCGGACGATCAAGGAGGTGCTCGCAAAAAGATTTTCCGGCCAAACGACCGGCCTCGTGCACGATGCGGTTTGCTTGTTCCACGCCGTACTCGGCAATCAGGACGTCCCGTACCGTGTATTGGAAGAGGCGATAAGCCAGGACGGGCACCATGAGACCCAAATTGGGTCGCCCGGCGGTGATATCCCCCAAGGACTCCCAGGTGAAACGCGGTTCCTTCCTGTCTTCGTTAAACATAACCACCCTCTTTCCTTATAGGTTGGCCAGTATAAAATCGATGACGATCTGTGTCAAAGATATTTTTTATCCCTGTCCAGCCAAGTTTTCCTTGACTTTCCAATAACGACGGCTGAGCTTCTTGCCGGCCAAACCACTAGATTGGCCGATGTGAGAGGTTATTGATTTTTATTGAAGTCAGTGTGGGAGGCCGATGCTTTTGCGTAGCAACTTTCACCCCGTAATACAAAGGAGCGAAAGACGAAAAAGGGGATCAGGCCGGAAAACGTCTCCACCTACAACTGTTTGGTGGTGGCCGGTCGCCCTGATTGCGCATTGCGGACCGAAAGAGGGGAACATACGACTCACTGGGAGCCGGTTTTTTCGGCGATCCAGTGCAGCCGATGGTTGGGCAATCATTTTACACCGAAATGACGATGGGCTCTGGCCTGTCACCACCCCCTATAGTGCGCTTTTGTCGGCCTAAAAACGCATTATAGCCCTAATAAAAGCGGTTTTCATGGCATGTACCTTTAAATATCAGTTTATTAGCTTGGTCCGACCCCCAGCCCCCCCGCCCAGCCCCCCCGCCCGAGCGCTTTGGCCTTATGATTCTATATGTTGATTGATACAGGGATTTCCTTTCCAGGCACATAGCTTCGTTCTATTGAAACACTTCCTTAAAAAACTGATCTTTATTAAGCGTCTTCTGCCATGCCCGGTGCCTTTTAATACTATCAACCTTTCTCTCCCTGGAAATATTCATAAAGCGCAGGGCTTCTAGGGGGCCCAAACCCTTTATAAGCAGTTCAACGCCTTTCTTGAGCACCGACTCTTCGTCCATATATTTGACAGCTTTCATTTTAAATTCTCCTTAAGGCAAAATTGCAATGGATCGCCACACCATATTTTCAAGTCACTCTTGAGGCATCGTTTTAACAAGCGGTCGTCGCATGTTACGAAATTCGCGCCGGCTGCCTCGGCAAAAGCAACGTGCGCAGCATCGGCAACACCGAAGCCGTTGTCGAACAGCTGTTGAGCTTTAATACACGCCTCGGCCATATCTACCTTTACCAATTTACCAAAATTGTCCAGCAGGCTCAGTATTTCAATACGCTCGGCAAGATCGGGAATGGCCCATATCTCTTTACGGTGAACAGGTGACACCGCCAGCTTCAATTTCCGATTTCTGACATTTTCAAGAATCAATTTGGTTGCGTCGCTTTCCAGTCGAACCCGCACATACCGTTGATCATCGAAAGGGCGGCATAAGGTACATGCATCGAGATAAATGAGTCTTGATTTTAGTACCTGTTTCATCATATTCCCCGTACTTTGTGATCAGATTGCTTTACCGACTGCGGGACCTTCTCATCATGATGAATCAAATCAATGGCATGAACCCCATGGTAATCCGCTCTCTGGACTGATTCGGCATGAGCATACGGATGGAATCCTTTCTAACACCTTCCATGTTTTTGAAAACCACAAATTTATTCATAAATTTAAGCATTAGTAATGGAAATCTACACCTTTACGCAAGCTGTGTCAAATGTAGATTTCAGGAAGGCGGGTACCATGAGCTTGAAGTTTATTCGCCCGCTGTACCTGACGCCAACAAAGCTTTAACAGCCTCGATGTCGTGAACATTCTCAATGATTGATTGCTTTTTTGCCTCTGGTTGCTTGAACAATTCTTGCTGCTTTTCCGTCAGGACTGTTGACAAATGATGGTTCTTGGTCTACAGAGAGACTACAACGGACAAGTCAAGAAGCAGAAACACTAACGTCGGTGGGCAGATCCATGGGCGATATTAGAAGGCTTCTCAACCCCAAGACGATTGCCGTCATCGGCGCTACGGAACGGGAGAACTCCCTAGCGCGCGCGGTCATGGAAAACGTGCTTCTCTCAAAGGACAGGACGGTCTTTCCCGTAAACCCCGCCCGAAAATCCATTCTCGGTCTGACCTGCTACCCCAGTATAGAGGCGCTGCCCGAGCACATCGATCTGGCCATCGTCGTCACGCCCGCCGATACGGTTCCCCCGGTCGTGGAAGCCTGTGGAAAAGCCGGCGTGGACGGCATCATCATCGCTTCCGCGGGTTTCAGTGAGACGGGCGCCGCCGGGCAGGCCTTGGAAGACAGGGTCAGCGAAGTGGCTAAGCAGTACGGGGTCCGGATCATCGGCCCCAATTCCATGGGCATCATCCGGCCGAATGAAAACCTGAACGCCTCCATCGCCCATAACCCTCCGAAAAAAGGGAAGATTGCCTTCGTTTCCCAGAGTGGCGCCTTCGGCCGGGCCCTGCTGGACTGGGGGATCAGCGCCCACATGGGTTTCAGTATGTTCGCCTCTCTCGGTTCCATGCTCGATGTCGATTTTGCCGACCTGATCGATTTTCTGGATGAAGACCCCCATACGAGAAACATCATGATCTATGTGGAGGAGAGTATCGGGGATGTGAAGAAGTTTATCAGCGCCGCCAAGTCGGTGGCGCGCAATAAGCCGATTATCGTCCTTAAGCCTGGAGCCGCTGCCGGCCCGGCCGCAGCGCAACAGGTTCAGGCGCACACCTATACGGGGATGCTCGTCGATACGGAACGGGTCTATGATGCCGTGTTCCGGAGGACCGGTGTGGTCCGGGTCGCCGGGGCCGTCGACCTTTTCAATGTCGCCAGTGTCCTCTATGCGAAACACCTGCCCAAAGGGCCGCGGCTGCTGACCATCACCAACGCCGGCGGCATCGGTATCATGGCCACGAACGCCCTCCTGGAGTTTGGCGGCGAGCCGGCCATCCTTTCCGACCAGTCTCTTGAGGACATGGATAAGATCATGCCGCCCTACTGGAAAAGGGGAAACTACCTGGACTTATTAAGGGATGCCGATGTGGGGAGATTTATCGCCTCCCTGAAGGTCTGCCTAGAAGACCCGGGAGTAGACGGGGTGCTGATTGTTTTTACGCCCCAGGACGCTGCGGCCCCGGACGAACTTGCCGCGGCCGTGGCCGAAGTTGCCAAAACGGCCTGGAAGCCCATCGTGGCAGCCTGGGTGGGCGGCAGAGAGGTGCAAAACGGCCGGGAGATCCTCCTCCAAAACAGCATTCCCACCTATGGCACGCCCGAAGAGGTGGTCCGTACCTACCTCTACATGTACAATTACAAAAAGAATCTCGCTCTGCTCTATGAAACCCCCGCCGAACTCCCCATCGACCATACGCCGCCCAATAAAAATCTCAAGGCCTTTGTCCGTAAGGCAGCCTCCAAAGGCGCCACCGTTTTAACGGAAGCACACTCCATGCGGTTCTTAAAAAACTACGGCATCCCGACTCTGAGGACCATGGCCGCACAGTCCGTGGAAGAGGCCGCGCAGGCCGGGCTGGAAATCGGCTATCCCCTGGTGCTCAAGATATCTTCACCGGACATCATCTTCAGAATCGATGTGGGGGGTGTGGTGGCCGGCATTACCTCGGAGCGGGAATTGCGGGAAGAGTATGAAAAGATGATGGAGAGGATGCAGCGGCTCTGCCCCGGGGCGCGCCTCACAGGCGTTATCGTGCAGAAGATGCTGGAAAAAATAGATTACGAGGTGATCATCGGGTCCAAAAAGGATCCTACCCTGGGCGCGGTAATCCTTTTCGGCATGGGCGGCATCAATGTGCAGGGCTTCAAGGATTTTTCCATCGGCCTGCCTCCCTTGAATCAGACGCTGGCCCGGCGACTCATGGAAGAAACGCGGATTTACAAGATGCTGCAGGGGTACCGCAACAAACCGCCTGCGGACTTAAGGCAGCTCGAACAGATTATCGTGAGCTTCTCCAACCTGCTCGTGGATTTTCCGGAAATTGCCGAAGCGGACATCAATCCCATTGCCATCACCAACGGCCAGGCCTATGCCCTCGATGCCCGTATCGTGCTGGACAAAGAATGCCTCGCTCCGGCCACCCCCTACCCCCACCTCGTCATCACGCCCTACCCCACACGGTATGTTATGCCCTGGACCCTCACCGATGGAACATCCCTGTTGCTGCGGCCCATTAAACCCGAAGATGCGCCGCTCGTGGAAGAAATGTACGCGACCATTTCGGAGGAGGCCTTTTACGGGCGTTACTTCCAGGCCAAACAGGCGTCCCGGGGCATGCACACCCGGCAATGCAACGTGGACTATGACCGGGAGATGGGGATCGTGGCCGAACTGAAGGAGCAGGACCGGCGGAAGCTCATCGGCATGGGCATGCTCAGCACCGAGCCCGGCCGGAAAAGCGGCGAGTACGCCATCCTGGTCCATGACGCTTATCAGGGCAAGGGGCTTGGCTACAAGCTCGTCGATGTGCTAATCGGCATGGCCCAGGACAAGGGCCTGGAAGAGATCTGCGGCTATGTCCTGGCCCACAACAAAAAGATGCTCAATGTCTGCAAGATGCTGGGGTTTACGAAGGAAAGGCTGCCCGATGGCCTCAGCAAGGTGAAACTGCTTTTGTCGTAACGAGGCACAGAGAGGCGGAGGCACAAAGGCACAGAGACAAAAAGAAAACGTCAACTTCGTGCCTTTGCCCCTCTGCACCTGAGCAGTCTTATTCCAGCCTGCCTTCCTGACGGAGCTTGACGATGATGTTCTGAATGGCCGGCATGGCCTCAAGCGCCGCTTTTTCGCCTTCCATAATGGCCTCATGTCTCTTGTCGACATCCGACGATCCGATATGACCGACCTTGGGTTTTATGACCACTTCGGCCCGGGGCAGTTGCGCGGAAGCAAGTTTGGCGTACATGATATTTATGGACTGTAAGATGGTATCAATGGTCCCCTCAGGCGGCCTGAGATCGAGGTCGGCGGAAATATCCACTGCCAGGACGATGTCCGCACCGTAGCGCCGGGCCGCATCGATCGCCAGGGGGCTTACCACGCCCCCGTCCACATACATCTTGCCAGCAATCCTGGTGGGTCGGAAGACGCCCGGGATCGAGCAACTCGCCCGGACGGCTATGCCCGCGTTGCCCTGGCTGAAAACTACCTCCTCGCCGCTCGGGATTCTGGTGGCAATCGCATAAAAGGGGATGCGGAATTTTTCCAGGGGCGTGTTTTTCACCGTTTTATTCAAATATTCTTCAAGCCTCTCGCCTTTTATGAAGCCGTTGTCCGGGATGGCGTAATCCACCAAGTCGCTCTTCTGCAAGGCCAGGGCCATCTTCTGGAGCTGAAAACCGTTAAACCCATAGGCTGACAAGCTGCCGACAAAACTGCCGGCACTCGTCCCGAAGATCATATGGAACGGGATTTTATTTGCTTCCAGTACCTTCAGCACGCCGATATGGGCAAAGCCCCGGGATGCGCCGGCGCCGAGTACCAGCGCGATCTTCGCCGGTTTAGGGGCGATGGTGGGTGGGGGGGGAGTGGGCCGGATCGTCTCCTGAGGGGCGCAGGCGGCAATTAGCAATGTTAAAACGATCAGGAATGCGCATCCTTTGCACCTTTTCATGGCAAAACCTCTCTTTCTCTACATATTGTCAAATATTAACCACAGAGATCGCAGAGAAAATCCTGAACATAAAGATGCCCTCTGTGCTCTCTGTGGTGTCATGTTTCATTTATTAATGCTATCACAGTAACTGCTCACCTTCATTTTCTTTCTCTCTGTGACCTTTGTGCCTATGCCCCTTTGTGCCCTTTTTTCGTCACTTTTCCGTCATGACCCACACACCCTCCCATTGTTCCGGAGGATTATCCAACAGTTCCCGGCATTTATCCACATAGGCCCGGGAGGGAGGATCTTCCTCCCGGTGCCGGGCGAAGCACTCCAAGGCTTCGGGGAAGGCGCCGGCGCAGAATTTCCCGAGCCCTGCGGCAAAGTCCTGAAGTATCAGTGCTTTGGCTGCGTAATCTTCTTGGAGCAGGGGTTCATAGACGCGGACAGGTTCGTTGCGTCCCACCACACGCACCCGGGCGAGCTCGCGCACCGCGAATGCGTCTCCCAGCTGGGCCAGGGTGTATTCCGAGATCATGAGATAGGTGCCGAACTGTTTGTTGATCCCCTCGAGGCGGGAAGCCAGGTTGCCGGCATCGCCCAAGAAGGTGTAGTCAAAACGTTTGCTCGACCCCATGTTGCCGACGACGACCGGTCCGGTGTTGATCCCGATGCGGGCGTAGATGTCCCGGCCGATGCGTTCCTTGAATCCCGGTCTGAGTTCGGCGAGTTTTTTGCCGCACGCAAGCGCGGCCCGGACGGCCCGGCGGGCATGGTCGGGAAGATCGAGCGGCGCATTCCAGAAGGCAATGATGGCATCGCCTTCATACTTGTCGATCGTGCCGCCTTCAGCCAGGATGATGTCCGTCATGGCGGTCAGGTAGTCGTTGAGCAGGGCTGTTAGTTCCGCCGGACCAAGATGTTCGGAGATACCCGTAAAGCCCTGAATGTCGGAAAAGAAGATGGTCAGTTCGCGCACTTCGCCGCCCAGGGTCAGTTTGTCAGGATTTTCCACGAGTCGTTCGATGACGGCGGGGCTCAGGTACTGTTTGAAAGCGTTTTTGAGATAGCGCTTCTGCCGCCCCTCGAGGGTGTAATTAATGACGATCGCCCCGGAGATGGCAAAAAACACGCCCATCGTCGGCGCGGCCACGGGCAGCCAGTAATTAGCCTGGTAGTACAGGCAGCCCGCCAGAAAGGGCAGGGCCAGGAAGATGACGGCGGCGATGGCGTCGTGCAGGCCCTTGCTCAAAAGGCGGACCGCGATGCCGGCGCCGAGAGAAAGCAAGAGGGTGAAGAGCAGCGCCACGTATAGGGGCACTTCCTTCATGAAATCGCCCGAGAGCAGGTTGTCGAGCATGGTGGCGTGCAGTTCCACGCCCGGGTAGTCCCGCTGCAGGGGGGTGGGGCGGAGGTCCTTGAAGCCGGGCGCCGTGACGCCGAAGAAGACATAGGCATCCTTGAAGATTGCCAAATCCATTTCCGGCGCCTTGCCTTCCAGAAGTCTCAGCCCGGCCTGCAAGACGGCGGCGGCGTTGATGGCGTTATGCGTCTGGCTGCGGCCCCGGTAGCGGATGATGACGTTTCCCTTGCTGTCCAGGGGGACGCGGTGGGGGCCGATGCTGAGTGCGTCCTCAGCGATACGGAGCGGGGCTTCCGGGTGTGTGCCGAGGAAGGCCGCGAGTCCCAGGGAGGGAACAACGTGCCCGGCGAAGACTTGAAAAGGCACGGCCCGGCGGATGATGGCGTCGGCGTCCTGCCGTGTGATCATGACGCCGCCCAGGATGGCCGCGGGCGTTGCCACCTGTTTTACGGGGAAGGAGGCGCGGGTTTTCACCGCGGCCCGGCCCCGGGCCGTGGCCAGGTAATCCGCAAGCCCTTCCAGGGTAAAATTGTTGCTTTTAAGCACGGGCTCCCAGGTCGTGGCCAGGCCCTGTTCGTTGCTCAGGTTCAGGGCGGCAACGAAGTTGGGTGTCGCCGCGATCGCCTGGCCAAAAGCCTCATCGTCGTCGATGCCGGCAAAAGAAGCTTCCGTGAAGATGAGGTCGAAGGCAACCGCCTTGGCGCCGCCCTGGCGCAGCGCCGTGAGGATCGGGTGGTAGAGCTGTCGCGGCCAGGGCCAGGACAGGGGCACTTGCAATGTCTCTTCGGCCCAATCGAGGCTTGTCTGGTCGATCATGACCACCCGGATCTGCCCGCTCGCCCGGCCGGGTTCGGCAAAAAGCCGGGCGCGCCAGTCCCAGGTTGTGTTTTCCAGCCAGGCCAGGCTGCCGGAAAAATGGAGCGCCAGCACGACCGCGGCGGAGACCAGGCCGATGAGGATGCCATGGAACAGTTTTTTCGCCATCCGTTCTTACACTACCTTAAATGCCGGCCATGAACTTGTCGAAGCGGGCTTTTCTCGGCCCCGGCACCTTGACCGCTCCGGAACCTGCAAGGAGCGGCGCGAGGTTCTGCAGCCTGCTTTGCGGCGCCGGATGGGTCTTGCCGAACCCACCCGCCTGGCGGCCGAGCCGTCTTTCCATTTGTGCCAGCAGGTCTTGGAGAGCCCGGGGATTGTAGCCGACCCGTTTCAGGATGGTGACGGCCGCCTGATCGGCGTCATATTCCTGGCTGCTCTGGTATCCCCTGTCGATCAGCTGCTTCATGATATCGCCGACGGTCCCGTCAAAGATTTCCGCCGCCTGGGCCAACTGCTCATCGCCGAGGTTTTTGGCCAGTTCCACGCCGGCGATTTTGCCCAGGGACGTGAACCTGCCGGCCTGAATGGCGCCCATGCCGTGACCGAGCTGCACGTGGCCGACCTCATGGGCCAAAACGGCCGCCAGCGCGTCTTCCGATGCGCAGCAGCGCATGAGACCGCGGGAGATGAGGATGAATCCTCCCGGGGTGGCAAAGGCGTTGATCTCCTCCGTATCGAGGATCAGGACATGGTAACCCATGAAGGTCTCCGGCATGTCCGAGGCCCGGGCCACTGTCTGGCCGATCAGGTTTACATACCCGGTCGCCTCCTGGTTCTGGTACACCTTGTATTTGCTGAGGATATTGGCGGCAATGGTCCTCCCGAGGTAATACTCGTTTTCGGGCGTAAATTCCTCGAAGGCTTTGCTGACCGCCTGGGAGCCTCTTTTGATGGATGCGGCCTGTTCACCCGTGAGCACGCCTCTGGCCGCCGCGAGATCGGCGCCCATCTGGGTGGCAACATCCAGGGTCTGGCAGCCCGGAAAGGCAAGCAGCAACATTAGAAAAAGCAGGATGACAGTGAGGCGTCTCATTGGGCACCTCCTTCCGCCGGCTTGATTTGGCCTTCTTTGAGGAAGGCGGCGCTTTGGCTGGCGGACATGCTGATCTTTTCCATCCTGTCCACCCAGGTGAAATCGATGTCCCGGTGCTTTTGCCGGTAGTCCTGTTCGATCTGTTCGGTAAAACCCTTTTCCGCTACGCTCAGTTCGCCAGCCGACACAGAGGAGGGGGCGCCTTTGCGCCCGGACCGGGGCGCCAGTTTCTTGCTCGTGAGGGTGGAGATATGCAGCCAACCGGCGGCTTTGGTCCGCGGCGACAAGGCCTTTACCCAGGAGCCCTTGGTATCGATAATTTTCAACCGTTCCGCGTAGCCAACGGTGGCGATGACCGAACCATAGTAGGCTGGAGCGGCGCGCAGTTGCGTCTCGGCAACCTGAATGCTCATCTCTTTTTCCAGGGCGGTGAAAGCCGTACCGGCCAGCAAGATGCTCAGCAGCAATAGCACCGCAGGAATAACAACACGTTTCATGATCTAAAACCTCCTGTTTGTCCCGGACCGCGGTGAAGCCGTGCGGGATAGGATAAGAATGAACTGTAGGAAAGAGCGGCTTGCCTGTCAAGAAAAAAGGACCGCGGCTTGGCCCGGCCTCTGTAGGAAGGGCCTACCGGCCGGTTAGGCCCCATTTACTTCAAAAGGGAATTGCGCTATGGTGTAGTATAGGGCTGGTAAATAAGAGCAACGCGAGGATGCTTCAGCCCGGCGAAGCAAAACATAGAAATCAATCGCTATTGAGGCAGGCAAAGCAGTTAATTATTGTCAGCAGGGAGGTAACTGATATGGCTCAAGTATTGAACATGAAGGAGATGGTTGCTTATCAGGATGGCTCTATAGTCAGCAAGGAAATTATCAAAAAACCCACAGGAACGGTCACCGTCTTTGCCTTTGCTCAGGGTCAGGGATTGAGTGAGCATACGGCGCCCTTCGATGCCCTGGTCCAGGTCCTCGATGGTGGAGCGGAAGTAACGATATCCGGTAAGCCTTACCTTTTGCACGCCGGGGAGATGATCATCCTGCCGGCCGGCGAACCTCATGCCTTAAAGGCGGTGCAGAATTTCAAGATGATGCTGGTCATGATCAGATCTTGAGAAAAAGCTTTCCCATGTTATACGGAAAGAAATGACACTGAAAGCAGATGCACAAAGATTATGCTCAGCCCTAGAGACGATCGTCAAAGGACTTGAAACATACGATAAAGATGATCGTCGGGATTACACGAAGGCTCTTGCGGCTTCTTTGAGGATGCGTGTACGTAACTTTAGGGAGGCAATAGATGAAAGTAGGTCGCGCGAGCAAGCCAAGGAAGTCTTAGAAGAAATGACAGAATTGATGTATGAGGTTAATGGTGCGGCAACTAAGGGAGAAATTGATTTTGTTTCCGGCAAGGTGCTTGCCACCTACTGGCAACTGAGAACCATATTTCGAGAGGCCCGCTTTCGCGACGAGCCACTATAGTTGTATAACCTCTTTCACTCACCGCTGATTCTTTCGTTCGGATGAGAAACGAGAAAAAAGCAAAGCGAAAAATGGTTTGCATTTGTGTTGCAAATGGGGGACAATTAAGTCATGAAAACTTCAGCCGTCCATGCCCGCATTGAACCACAGACAAAGAAAAAAGTGGAAGAGATCCTTCGGAGCCTTGGCCTTACTCCCACGGAGGCGATTCGCATCTTCTACACGCAAATATCACTCCGGGGCGGGCTGCCTTTCCCGATTGTGATTCCGAACAAGCTTACGGCCTCGACCCTGGAGAAGAGCCATCTTGGTGAAGATGTTCAGGAATTTGATTCCTTAGAGGCAATGTTCAATAGCTGGAAGAAATGACCAAAGTCTCACAGACCAAGCAATTCTCCCGGGATATCCACCGCATGCGGAAGCGAGGGAAGGACTTGGCAATGCTGCAGGAGATTGTCCGGCTTCTGGCCGCGGGTACTGCGCTTCCCGCAAGTCACAGAGACCATCCCCTCATAGGACCGTGGCAGTCGTCACGTGACTGTCATATTGAGGCGGACTGGATACTGATTTACACGGCAGATAAGGATTCGCTCCGCCTTGAACGTACCGGCACACACAGCGATCTTTTCAAGAAATGACATCGTCAAAGAAGATCGTTAAAATTTATCTCGGCTCAGATGAACCGGCAGGAGCGATCGTGAAAGAGAAAATTCGCCTTCTTGAGGAAGAGCTCGGCAGGCTGCGGGAGGAAAAGGAGGAGCGGGAAGCGGCCCTGCCGGCCCATTCCATCCGCCCCCATCAGCTACTCGCTATCGAGGACCTGGAAGAGGAGATCAGGCGCAAAGAGGCGCAACTGGCAGAGATGAAAGACCATTGGGAGGAGACAAACCCATGAGCACGGTGGTGCTGGCCATTTCCGGTTCTCCCCGGAAGCAATCCTTCACGGAAAAGATGCTTGATCTGGTGCTGCAGGGGATGGGTGCAGGGCTCGAAGTGCACAAGTTCCACCCTTACGGGATGAACATCGGACCCTGCAACGGCTGCTGGTCCTGCTGGGGCCGGGAAAACCCCGGGGAGTGCGTGCAAAAAGATGATTTCCAGGCAATCCTGGAAGTCTACAAACGGGCTGATTACTTCCTCTGGGCGGCGCCGCTTTACGCCTTCGACTTCCCTGCCGCGGTCAAGGGTGTCCTGGATAGATTCTTCGTGGTTCTGGAGCCCCCGTTGCGGGAGAGAGCCGACGGGCTAACCGATCACCCGACGCGCTTCGACCGTCATCCCCAGGCGGTGCTGATTTCTTCCTGCGGCTTCCCCGAGGTGGAGAACTTCGAGGTCCTGCGGCGCCATTTCCGCATCATCTGCGAGCAGATGGCCTGGGTGTGGGCCGGCGAGGTCCTGATCCCGGCTTCCGGGATCGCCCGGGCGCCGAAACTCTTCGACGGCAAATATGCGCAGCTCCGCGCCGCGGGAGAAGAACTGCTCCGGGCCGGAATTTCCCCGGAGACAACGGCGGCCATTGCCGCCCCGGTCATGCCCGCGGAAGACTACCGGAGGATGGCGACGCTGAGTTTTACGGGCGGCGCGCTGGCCAAGGCCGAAATGGCCATGCTGGCCCTGAAGGCGCTTGGCAAGCGCGACACAATGGGGTGAGAGGACGGGAAGAGGCATGGCGGAGAGTAAGGGGAAAATCACCCGGCATATCCTGGCCGCCGATCTCGGCGGTACAAACAGCCGCTTTGCCCACTTTAGGGTGGATGAGCGCGGCGAACTTGCTTTGGCCGCCCGGATCTGGCTGAAAACAGGGGAAGCGGCTTCCTTTGCCGATCTCTTGAAAAATCTCCAGGCTAGTAGCTTTGCCTTTACTCCGCAAGAGGCGGACATCGTCGGTATAGCCGTTGCCGGGCCGGTGTTGGAAGGTGTGCGAAGCACGCCGCCGCTCATCCCCTGGGAAATCGACCTCTCCCAGGCCCGGAGGGATTATGGATTCCCGCGCTCCTTCCTGATCAATGATTTCGTGGCGCAGGCCTTTGCCTGCCTCTCGTCGCTGGGCCAATCGGCCGAGGTCATCCAGGAAGGTTCGTCCGATGCCCGGGCGGCGATCGCCGTCCTCGGCGCCGGCACGGGATTGGGCAAGGCCTGCCTGATACCCGATGGCCGGGGCGGATACCAGGCCAATCCTTCCGAAGGCGCCCATGCCGCTTTTCCCTTTAATGGCGATCGGGAATGGGCTTTGCAGGCCTTTTTCGCGAAAAGGCACCAGGTGCAGTATGCTACTTACAATCACGTCGTCTCCGGAACGGGGCTCGCGGCGATCCATGAATTTCTCACGGGCAGCCGCCTGGAACCGGCTCAGGTGGCGGCGCAGTTTTCCCTCCATCCTGAGACCCTCGCCTGGTTCGGGCGCTTCTACGGCCGGGCGTGCCGGGATTTTGCCCTGGAGACCCTCGCCCGCGGCGGCCTCTATATCGCCGGCGGCGTCGCGGCGCACAACCCGGAAATCCTGCGGCATGGCTCCTTCCGGGATGAATTTCTCAATTCCGAGACGATGCGCCCGATCCTGGCCCGGGTGCCTGTTTTTTTGATCCGGGACCAAGACAGTGGGCTCTGGGGGGTGGCAGTGCGGGCCGTCCGGGAAATGGCGGATCTGGCGTAACATGAAACCACAGAGCGCACAGAGAGCACATCTGTGTTCACCAAATGAGGGAGTTTCCCTTCAGGCTGTTCTCTGCGATCTCCGTGGTTAATATATGACAATACGGTCATGATGGAAGGGAGGTCCTGATGGCAAGCTTCGATTTCGATATCGCCGTCCTGGGAGGAGGGGCCGCGGGGCTCACGATTGCCTCGGCTAGCGCCCAACTGGGTGCCCGGACCCTCCTCATCGAAAAAGAGGGCCGGTTGGGCGGCGACTGCCTCCATTACGGGTGCGTGCCCAGCAAGACCCTGATCAAGACGGCTCGTGTCTGGCATCAGGCAAGGAATGCCGAGCGCTACGGGCTGCCCGGTCTGGAGCTGCCGCCCGTGGATTTCCGGGCTGTTGCCGCCCGGATCCAGGGGGTTATCGATACCATTGCCCGCCATGATTCGGTGGAGAGGTTCTGCCGCCTGGGCGTCAAGGTGGAGTTCGGCCAGGCCGAGTTCAGGGATGAACATACGGTCCGGCTGAACGGCCGGACTTATTCCGCTAAGACCTGGGTGATCGCCACGGGCTCTTCACCGGCCAGCGCGCCCCTTGCCGGACTGGACCGGACGCCCTACATCACCAACCGGGAGATCTTTTCCCTGGAACGCCTCCCTGCTTCCCTGATCTTTCTCGGCGCCGGTCCCGTGGCTGTGGAAATGGCCCAGGCCTTTGCCCGTTTGGGGAGCAAGGTGACGGTCGTGCAGCGCAGCGGCCAGATCCTCGGCAAGGAGGACCGTGATCTGGCGGATCTGGTGCAGGCCGCTTTGGAGAAGGAAGGCGTGACGTGCCATCTCCAGGCCACGACGCTCCAGGTTGCCGAGCGGGGTGGGGAGAAGGAAGTGATCATAAAGAAGGGCGAGGAGACGATGCAGCTGCGGGCGGAGACCCTCTGCGTCGCCCTTGGCCGGGAAGCCAATGTGGGCGGCCTGGGACTGGAGGCGATCGGAATCGAGTTCGATAAAAAAGGTATCAACGTCGATCACCGCCTGCGTACGAACCACCGCCATATCTATGCGGCAGGCGATGTAAACGGCCGCTATCAGTTTACCCATGCCGCGGGCTATGAAGGGGGGATCGTCGTCAGCAACGCCCTTTTCCACCTGCCGCGCCGGGTGGATTACACTTTTATGCCCTGGTGCACCTATACGGATCCGGAACTGGCCGGCATCGGGTTGAACGAGGCGGCGGCCCGGGAGAGAGGCATAAAATATTCCCTCTGGACAGAGGAATTCCGGACCAATGACCGTTGTCTCGCCGAGGGTGAAGAGCTGGGCCGGATCAAACTCCTCCTCGACGAGCGTGAAAAACCCCTGGGCGTGCAGATTCTGGGACAGCACGCCGGCGACCTGCTCAACGAATGGGTGGCAGTGTTAAACGGCGGGGTAAAGCTGGCGACCCTGGCCCAAGCGGTGCATCCCTATCCGACCCTGGGCGAGGTCAACAAGAAGGTGGTGGGGACCTTCTTCGGGAAGAAAATTTTTTCCGGAAAGGTGAAAGCGGTGCTCAAGCTGTTCTTCAATTTCAAGGGCCGGGCCTGCAATCCCGAAAACTAACCACCCAGCACTCAAAACTCAACACGCAACACTTCCCTCCTGAGGGGAGGGGGTAATCCGGCCGCGGCTTCCTGATCGAGGAGCCAGGCGACACTGCCCCTTACCGGCTGCACCAGGCCGGCGGGATAGGCATCCCTTTCCCCTTGGCCGAGGATGGCGCCGATTACCCCGGCCTTTGCCTCCCCGGAGACGAGAAAGAGCACGGCCGCGGCATTATTCAAGACGGGCAGGGTTAGGGTGATGCGCCAGTTTGCCGTGGCCGGGGAATACGCGGGGACGGCCCAGCGGTGTTCTTCCGTGAGGGCCCCGTCACCGGGAAAGAGCGACGCCGTGTGTCCGTCTTCCCCTACCCCCAGGAGGATGAGGTCAAAAACGGGCGGGCCTGCCTCCCCGAAATAGCCTTGCAGGTCCGCTTCATAGGCTTCAGCCGCAGCCGCCGGGATAAGTTCCCCCCGTATCCTATGAACCTGCTCCGTGAGCAAGGAAAGGCGGGCCAGCAATTCGGTCTGGGCCATCCGGAAATTGCTCTCTTCGTGGTCCGGGGGGACAGCCCGCTCATCGGCCCAGAAGAAATGCACCTGGGGCCAGGGTAGGCGGTCCAGGTATTCCGCAGCGAGGAGACGGAAGAGCAGCCGGGGTGTCGTACCCCCGGAAAGGGCCACGGCGCAGCGACCCCGGGAGGCGACGGCTGCGGCCACCGTCCCGGCAATCATTTCCGCGGCCCCCCGGGCGAGGCTTGGGGCATCGGGGAAAAGGCGGATTTCCTCTTTCACAGGGCTCTCCAGTTCCGGCCGTCCCTCTGCAGGAGTGCCGCTGCCTCTTTAGGTCCCGACGCCCCGGCTGGATAGTTCGGGAAGGCGTCGTGCGGCGTATCCCTTTCCAATTTTTCTATGATCGGGGTGAGTAGTTCCCAGGTCAGCTCGACGGCGTCCCCCCGGGCGAAGAGCATCTGGTCGCCCTGCATGCAGTCGAGCAGGACCCGTTCATAGTCCTCGAGCATGAAGACGTTGCGGTAGGAGTAGTCCATCAACACGGTATTCAGACAGACCCTTGAACCAGGATTCTTCACCTGGAGCCGGAGTCCGATGCCTTCATCCGGTTGGATCCTGAGGACCAGGGTGTTGGCCTCGATGCCCCCCTGCAGGGCTTCGGAAAACATTAAGTGAGGGACAGGCTTGAAGTGGATCGAGACTTCGGCCTTGCGTGCCGCCAAACGTTTGCCCGAGCGGAGATAAAAGGGCACCCCCTGCCAGCGCCAATTGTCGATGAAGACCCGCATCGCCGCGAAGGTCGGTGTGAGGGAACCGGGCTGCACGCCTGCCTCTTCCCGGTAGGCAACGGCCTCTTCGTCCCCCACGGTTCCCCGGCCGTATTGGCCCAGCACTACGGTCTCCTCCAGCCGTGCGAGGTTGAAGGGCCGGATGGACCGGAAGACCTTCGCCTTTTCATCCCGCACGCGGCCCGCCTCGAAGAGGGCCGGCGCCTCCATGGCCGTCAGGGCGAGGAGCTGGAAGATATGGTTCTGGAACATGTCCCGGATCACGCCCGCCTGTTCGTAGTATCCCGCCCGGTGCTCTACCCCGATGCTTTCCGCAGCTGTGATCTGGATATGGTCGATATACTGTCTGTTCCACAGGGGTTCGAAGATGGCATTGGCAAAGCGAAACATCAGGATATTCTGGACCGTCTCCTTGGCCAGATAGTGGTCCATGCGGTAGATCTGTCGTTCGGCAAAGCATCTTCCTAAAATGGCATTCAGGTTTCGGGCCGAGGCCAGGTCCCGGCCGAGGGGCTTTTCGATCACCACATGGCTGTAGCCGCCCTCTCCCCGGGAGAGCCCTGCTTCCCCCAGATTCAGGACCACCGTCTCGTACAGGGTCGGAGGAATGGCCAGGTAGAAGATCCTGTTGCCCAGGGTACCGTGTTTTTCCTCAAGGAGCCGCAACCGGGCTGCGAGGGTCCCGTAGGCGTTAACATCCCCGTAATCGAGGGGAGCATAATAGAGCTTTTGGACAAAGGTCTGGCAGGACTCGTTTGCAAAGTCCTGCGGGAAGGCTTCCCGGAGCACCCCGGTCATCAGCTGCCGGAACTGCTCATCGGCCAGCTTGGTTCTGGCCGCCCCCAAGACAAAAAAATCGTCCGGCAGGAGCTTGTCGAGGCAGAGGCGGTAGAGGGCGGGGATGATCTTCCGCTGGGCCAGGTCCCCCGAGGCGCCGAAGACGACGATGCCGCAGGGGCGAGGGATTTCGAGAGCGCATCCCGCTTGTGCCTGGAAGATAATTTCGCCGGAAACGACGCCGGCTGGTTCCCGGCAAGGCTCTTCTGTCATAAATTATCACCCTCCTTCCTTGATGAATTCGTTAAAAGTCGAATTCATCACGCTTTAGGTGTTATGTGTTAAGTGTTACGGTATTGGAATATCATTCTTTCCTGCGCACTGCGTGGCCGCCGAACTCATTTCTCAGGGCTGCCAGGAGTTTGTCGTTGAAGGATTCCCCTTGACGGGAGCGAAAGCGCTGATAGAGGGAAGCCGTGATGACCGGCGCGGGGATCGCCGTGTCGATCGCCTGCTGGACCGTCCAGCGGCCCTCGCCTGAGTCCTCCACGTACCCCGCGATTCCCGACAGGTCCGGGTCTTTGCCGAAGGCCGACTCGGCCAGCTCCAGGAGCCAGGAGCGGACCACGCTCCCCTGATTCCAGAGGTGGGCCACCTGGGCAAAATCCAGTGTCTGCCCATAGGCAGAGGCCTTGAGGATTTCAAAACCCTCGCCATAGGCGGCCATCATCCCGTACTCGATGCCGTTGTGCACCATCTTGACGAAGTGCCCGGCCCCGGCCGGGCCGCAGTAGAGATAGCCCTCCGGAGGCGCCAGGGCCTCCAGGATCGGCGCCAGTCTTTGGCAGATCTGGGCCTCGCCCCCCAGCATGAGGCAATAGCCTTCCTGCAATCCCCAGATGCCGCCGCTGACGCCGGCATCGAGGTAATGTATCCCCCGGGTCTTGAGTTCCGCTTCATGGCGGATGTCGTCCCGGTAATAACTGTTCCCGCCCTCGACGATGACGTCTCCCGGGGCCAGAAGTTCCCCGAGAACGGTGACGGCGTCGTCCACGGCCTGGCCCGCCGGCAGCATGAGCCAGACCACGCGCGGCTGTTCCAGTTGTCCGACCAGCTCTTCCAGGGTGTAGGCGCCCCTTGCCCCTTCCTTGACGATTTCGTCCACTTTATCGGCCGAGCGGTTGAAGGCGACCACGTCCTGTCCCCTGGTGATGAGCCGCCGCACCATATTCATCCCCATCCTCCCCAGTCCGACCATCCCGATCTTCATCTCCGACCTCCGGCACATTGATTTTATGCTTCTTCTGACTTATTATATATAATTGATATAATAGCGCTAGATGTCAAGGTGAGAAATGGCTATGACCGTGCTGACGCAGGAAGAAGAAAGGCTCGCCGATAACGGGGCGCACAGGGTCTTCTGGAAGAAATGGGGACCCTACCTGAGCGAGCGGCAGTGGGGAACCGTCCGGGAGGACTACAGCCCCGGCGGCGCGGCCTGGAATTATTTCCCTTTTGACCACGCTAGGTCGAGGGCCTATCGCTGGGGAGAGGACGGCCTGGCCGGCATTTCCGATATCCACCAACAGCTGTGCTTCAGCATCGCGCTCTGGAATGGTCAGGACCCGATCCTGAAGGAGCGACTTTTCGGTCTGAACAATGGGGAGGGAAACCATTGCGAAGACGTCAAGGAGCTCTATTACTACCTGGACAACACGCCCACCCATTCTTACATGAAATACCTCTATAAATACCCCCAGGGAGAATTCCCCTACGGTAGCCTGGTAGAGGAAAACAGGAAGCGGACCCGGTCGGAGCCGGAATATGAACTCCTCGACACGGGCCTCTTTGCCGGGGACCGCTATTTCGATGTTTTTGTCGAGTATGCCAAGGCCGGGCCTGACGATATCCTGATAAACATCAGCATCTTCAACCGCGGCGCCACGGCAGCGCCCCTGACGGTGCTGCCCACCCTCTGGTTCCGCAATACCTGGTCTTTCGCGCCGGCGGGGCAACGGCCGGAAATAAAGCTTCTTTCCGGGAAAGACGGCGCGGCCTTACTGGCGGCCGAGCATCCCGAGCTCGGGACTTACTACCTCTTCTGTGCGGACACGGCTGAGGTCCTCTTTACGGAAAACGAGACCAATTATGAAAGGATATTCGGGACACCGAACCGCTCTCCCTTTGTGAAAGACGCGTTCCATGAGGTGATCGTCGCGGGGCAGACCGGGCTGCTCCAGGGAAAACAGGCCGGCACAAAGAGCGCCGCTGTGTACCGCTGCGACATTGCCGGCGGCGCCTCGGTCACACTCCGGCTGCGCCTGGCCGATAAGCCCCTGGAGAAGCCCTTTGCCGGCGACTTTGCCGCGACGTTCGGGCAGCGCCAAGCCGAGGCGGATGCCTTTTATGCCCGGTTCATCCCTGAGCAGATTGTGAGCGACGTTGTCGAGGTGCAGCGCCAGGCCTTTGCCGGCCTCCTCTGGAACAAGCAGTTTTACAACTATGAAGTCGAGGCCTGGCTAAAGGGCGACCCCGGCCAGCCGGTCCCGCCGGCCAAGAGAAAAGAAGGCCGCAACCAGGCCTGGCGGCACCTCTTCAACAAGGATGTTATCTCCATGCCCGACAAGTGGGAATATCCCTGGTATGCTTCCTGGGACCTGGCCTTCCACTGCATTCCCCTGGCCGTGATCGATCCGGACTTTGCCAAGAAGCAGCTCCTGCTCCTGCTCAGGGAGTGGTACATGCACCCGAACGGCCAGCTGCCCGCCTATGAATGGAACTTCAGCGACGTGAATCCGCCCGTGCAGGCCTGGACGGCCATGAAGGTCTACGAAATTGAAAAAGCTGCCCAGGGGCACGGCGACACGGACTTCCTGAAGCGGGTCTTCCATAAGCTGCTCCTGAACTTCACCTGGTGGGTGAACCGCAAGGATGCGGAGGGACGCAATATCTTTCAGGGAGGTTTTCTGGGACTCGACAACATCGGCATCTTTGACCGTAGCCAGGCCCTGCCCACGGGCGGCCATATCGAACAGGCCGACGGCACGAGTTGGATGGCCATGTATGCCTTGAGCATGATGGACATGGCCCTGGAGATCGCGCTGGTGGACCCTGCCTATGAGGATGTCGCCTCGAAGTTCTTCGAACACTTCGTGCATATTGCGGAGTCCCTCAATGCCTTCGGCAGGCACGGTCTCTGGCACGAGGAGGACGGCTTTTACTATGATGTCCTCCATCTGCCCGATGAGACGGTGCGGCCGCTTCGGGTGCGCTCCCTCGTGGGTTTGACCTCCCTCTTTGCCGTCTCCGTCATCAAGGGGGAGCATTTCGAACGTTTCCCGGGTTTTCGGAAGAGGATGCTCTGGTTCAGAAAGCAGCGGGAAGAACAGGGGAGCTACGGCTATGTGGAGGAACTTCAGGAAAACGGCGACATCCTCCTCACCCTGGTACCCCAGCACCGCCTGATCCGGGTCATGGAAAGGCTCTTCAACGAGGAGGAATTCCTGGCCACGGGCGGCATCAGGTCCATCTCGAAATACCACGAGACCAATCCCTTTGTCCTTCAGGTCAACGGCCATGAGTACCGGGTCGATTACGAGCCGGCCGAGTCGCGCACCGGTCTTTTCGGCGGAAACTCCAACTGGCGGGGGCCGATCTGGGTGCCGATCAATTACCTGTTCATCGAATCGCTGAAAAAATACTACACCTACTTCGGCGACACCTTCACGGTAGAGTTGCCGAGCGGCTCGGGAACCTTTGTCAATCTGTGGGAGGCGGCCAAGTTGCTCTCCCAACGGCTCTCGGGCATCTTCATCCGGCGTGAGGACGGATACCGGCATGTCCATGGCGAAGAGGAGCGGTACCAAAAGGATCCCCATTTCCGGGACCTGGTGTTGTTTTACGAATATTTCCATGGTGATGAATGCAAGGGACTCGGCGCCAGCCATCAAACTGGCTGGACTGGTCTTGTGGCGGAAATGATCAAATGGTGTTGGTGTAAATAGATATGTTGTCATTGCGAGGAGGCCCTTGGCCGACGCGGCAATCTCATGAATCAGAGGTAAGGACTATGATGAAAGCGATCCAGGGCGATATCACGAAACTCAAGGTGGATGCCATCGTCAATGCGGCAAATTCCAGTCTGCTAGGAGGCGGCGGTGTGGATGGGGCCATCCATCGCGCCGCCGGCCCGGGTCTTCTGGCCGAAACCAAACTCCTGGGAGGCTGCCAGACGGGCGAGGCCAAACTCACGGGCGGACACAACCTGCCGGCCAGGTATGTTATCCATACCGTCGGCCCGGTTTGGCACGGCGGCCGGCAGGGTGAGCCGGAGCTGTTACGGAACTGCTACCGGAACGCCCTGGAAATTGCGCGGCAAAAGGGTTTTAAGTCGCTGGCCTTTCCCGGCATCAGCACGGGCGTCTACGGTTATCCCGTGGAGGAGGCCGCTGCCATCGCCGTGGCCACTGTCCGGGAATTCATTGCCCAGACCGGCTACGCGGGAGAAGTCATCTTCTGCTGCTTTTCCGAGAGGGATCTGGCCATCTACCGCAAGCTCCTGGAAGAACAGGCGGCCTGACCGGCAGGAGATTTGAATATGGAAAATAAACAGCTCCTGGAATTCCCCTGTTCCTTTCCGATCAAGGTCATGGGCCTCAATACCGAGGCCTTTTCCGCCGCCGTGACGGCAATTTTCGACGCCCGGGTCAGTCGCGATCAGATTCATTACACGCGCCGCCTGAGCAGCAGCAATAAGTATTTGTCCATCACGGTAACCTTTGTCGCCCAGAGTAAGGAGCAACTGGATACCATCTACGGGGAACTGAACGCCCATGAGCTGGTCATGATGACCCTTTAATTGAAGAGAAAGGAGAGAAGTCATGAAAAAGTATGATGTGATCGTCATCGGGGCCGGTGATGTGGGTTTGGCGATTGCTTTTAAAGCCGCTGCGGAAGATCTGCAGGTCGCCCTCCTGGATAAGGGAAAGGTAGGCGGGACCTGTGTCAATTACGGGTGCGTACCTTCCAAGACCTTGATCTATGTGGCGGACAGAATTATGGAGGCCAAAGAATCCGCTAAGCTCGGTTTCCGAGCTGAAATTACAGACATGGATTTCCCTGCCGTCATGGAGCGGATGCGCGGGGTGGTCGCCGCCGGCCGGGAGGGCATCGAAGGGGCGCTGGAGGATACGGAAAATCTCGATTTCCTGCCGCATATGGGTCATTTCCTCGATGCCCATACCCTGGCCGTGGGTAATGAGAAAATAACCGGAAAGAAGATCTTTATCGCTTCCGGGGCCCGTCCCTCTCTGCCGCCCCTAAAAGGCCTGGACACGGTTCCCTATCTGACCAATGAGACGGTGCTGGGGCTCAAAAAGCGGCCGGAGAGCCTGATCATCATCGGCGGCGGTTACGTAGGGGTGGAATATGCGCATTTTTTTTCCGCCTGCGGCACCAAGGTCACCCTCCTCGACAGAAATACGACCCTCCTGCCTTTTGCGGAACCGGAGATATCGGAGCTGTTGAAAAAGCAGCTGAGCGTGCGCCTGGCGCTGCTTTTGGGCTATGAAACCGTCGAAGTGCGACCCGCGCCCGGTGGTTGTACCGTGCTGGCGAAGAAACTGCCCGGCGGCGCTGTCCAGGAAATCTTTGGGGAGGCGATCATGGTGGCTGCCGGCCGGGTTTCCAACGCCGATCTGCTGAGGGTGGCCGCGGCGGGGATCGAGACGGACAAAAAAAACTTTGTCCGCGTCGATGATTACCTCCAGACGAACCAAAAACACATCTGGGCGGCCGGCGATGCCATCGGCAAGGCCATGTTTACCCATGCCGGCGACAAAGAAGCAGAACTAGCCTGGCACAATGCCAGGAACCGCAAAAAGATAAAGATGGATTTTGCCGCCGTCCCCCATGCGGTCTTCACGCATCCGCAGATCGCCTCCGTGGGCTTGACGGAAAGGCAGGCGCGCCAGGACCATGCAGTGCTTGTGGGACGGGCCTTTTATGCCGATACGGTGATGGGGGAGGCCATGGCCGAGCGCGAAGGATTTGCCAAGGCGATTGTCGAGAAGGATACCGAAAGAATTCTCGGTTTTCATATCATCGGGCCCCAGGCCGCCACGCTGATCCAGGAAGTGGTCAATGCCGTGAGCAACCAGGGGGATGTCAAATCCCTCACCGGCGCCATGCACATCTTCCCGGCTCTTTCCGACCTTATCCCGGAGACGCTCGGTAATCTTGAGTAGCCGTGCCGTCCTTAGCCGACTCACCGGATGATGATCTAGCCAACCATGCCTGTTTCGGAGTGTCCCGGAACAGTGCACTTTGGGGGGAAAAGGGGCTACTTTACGGCCCTCTTTTCCAGATGCCCGCATGATCATCGTAAAAAAGCAGCCTGTCCCCTTCCCCCCCTTGTCCCCCGGGGAGGCGGGGCAGTTTCCCGCTGATCCCGTGAAGCGATTGGTTAGGCGGATTTTCTATGCAATTCTCTTGTGTGGACAATTCCAAGTAGCCCGTCAATCGCTATATCTTCGTCAAGCAGAGGCCAATGGATACCATATCCGGAAGGAGAAACCTCGAATGTATTCCGTTCGGTTTCAGATGCCCTATCAAGAATGGATGATATGTCCTTTATTCTGAATTTCTTTTCGTCTCCATCAATGGTCAAGGTCAGGTACTCGCCACTGAAATGAAGATTCTTGATTTCGTGATAGGTGTTCATTGACGTAATCTCCTTTGAAACTCATCCCATTGCTCTTCAATATATTCAAAACGGAGCCGCAGGTCAGGTCTTGCAATCACGCAAAATTGTTGGATTGCAACGGGCTGTTGCCCAACGTTAATTTCACCGTCGTCATGGGTTTTAGCTTAGGTCCCTCAAGTTGTTTGCAAAGAATGTTCATCATACCCACGAGATGTCAAAAACAGTATATTTGAGAAGAATGATCGGCATCTCGTAACGTCGCATGTAGTCACCGGAAGATACCGGGCATTTATCACAGCAGATCTTGCCGCGGCGCCTATTACTGCAATGCTTTCCCTCGGCCTGGCAGTTTTCTTTACCAATATCTGGATGTTCTGGATTGCACAGGTAAGATACTCTTGAATACGCATTTTCCAAAGACCCCGCCACCGTGCCCGGTCAAATCCGTACCGTGTGGCTCTGGCAAAGGATCGTTCCATGAGATGCTGCCGGATTTTTATGTCCCGCTGTGACTTGGCGGAACGGCTTGCATCGCGCATCATATCAATTACGTCTTGTTGAAGATGGCGCTTGACCGTCCGGCCAGATTTATTCTTTGTGCATTGCTCCCTGAGCCGGCAGGCGGCACAAACTTTCCGTGGTGCGGCGTAATCCATGCTCTGCCGTTTGTTATGCAATGATTTCGGCTTGAGAAGGTTGCCCGCGGGACAGCGGTATGTATCTGTAGCTGGGTCATAAAGAAAATGCTTTTCATAAAAGATTTCTTCCGTTACCGCCTTCTTCCTCTGTGCTGCCCCCAGATCGGGGATATGTGCCGTGATGCCGTTATCATGACAGGCAAGAAAATTTTCGATAGTGCCATATTTGCTATCTGCAACGATGGTTTCGGCCTTGGTCCCTGTTGTTGTGCAATGCTTCTCAAACAGTGGCAGCATCAGATGCGCCTCATTGACATCACCCGGCGCTGCATCGGTTGCCGTGATGATTTCGCTTTGCCCATCAACCGCCCGGTGCACCTGGTAGGTGAGCTTGGCTTTTCCCCCTTTTCCCCGGTTAACTATCGCCGCATCCGGATCGGTAGTGGACATATAACGGTCGTTCGTTTTTACGTAGCCGCTCGAAGATGCATTGCCTTCGCTTATCTCTTCCAGACGAGATTCCAGCTTTTTATAGGTCTTGCGCAACTGGTGCTTCAGGTTCCTCGTGTCAATGATCGAATTATTGGAAGCATCGGCA
>Ga0082335_1000617_pt1 | contig 86238 bp, 81 predicted proteins | sample Subgrocontami58m_FD_72375 | JGI IMG/M metagenome (GOLD analysis project Ga0082335, IMG submission 72375) | Subsurface groundwater microbial communities from S. Glens Falls, New York, USA - GMW37 contaminated, 5.8 m (SPADES assembly) (version 2) ...
AGCCTGCTTCGCGGATGTGATAGCCCGAGATCGAGATCGTGTTCCAATATGGAACTTCCTTCGCGCAAAATGAAAAGATATCAGTGATGAGCCGCATGGAAGGCGCAGGCGGGAAAATATACGTGCCGCGCGCCACGTACTCTTTGAGGATGTCGTTCTGGATCGTGCCGCGCAACTTGCTCACGTCCGCACCCTGACGCTTCGCCACCGCAATATACATCGCCAGCAAAACACCCGCGGGCGCATTGATTGTCATCGAGGTCGAAACCTTGTCGAGCGGAATCTGGTCGTACAACTGCATCATATCGTGAATGGAAGAGATCGAAACGCCCACCTTACCCACCTCGCCCTGCGCGATCGGATCATCCGCATCATACCCAATTTGAGTTGGGAGGTCAAAAGCCACACTCAGCCCCGTTTGACCTTGTCCCAACAAATAGCGATAGCGTTTATTGGATTCCTCCGCCGTCGAGAAGCCCGCATACTGACGCATCGTCCAAAACCGCGAACGATACATCGTCGGCTGCACTCCGCGGGTGTATGGGTATTCGCCTGGGAAACCTAATTTCTCTAAATAAGATTCCTCTTGGTGGTTGAGTAGCCCCGCACGCTCTTCGCGGGGTGTATCGAAACCACCGTCCGTATCGAAACCAGCAGTCGGCAGCGCCACACGCGGGATTTCAATGCCTGCCGAGGTCTCGAAGCGCTCTTTCCTCTCCTTGAATTTTTCCAAAGACTTCTTGAGCGTGGATTCTTTCCATTTGTTGTATTGGTTATTGAGGGTCATGATATTCACCTGTGTTTCGTCATTGCGAGGAGCGCTCGTGCTCTTCCCTGGCACCGCCCGCCACTATAGTCCCCGAAGCGTAGCGAGTGGGAGAGCAGGTGTGCGACGACACTTGCGCCGTACATGATTTGCTTAGCAAATCATGCGGTGAGCAATCCCCTTGCGCTGGTGGAGATTGCTTCGGGTGGAAGAGCACCGCCCTCGCAATGACGGGATAGCGTAAGTATAAAGCCAATCCATCGCCTCAGGCATTAGACAATATACGAAGCAGCCGGGCCTGGGTAGTCTGTTCAAAATGGTAAAATAAAATTGTCGAGTTGGAGGTTATTGTGACTATTGCCGCGCTTGGGTTAAGCATTTTCCTCAGCATCGCCTCGCTTGCAAAGGGATATGCACAAGCAGGATTTGAAGGCATTTCAATCTGGATCGTTTTATTTGGGTCGCTATGGATATTTTCACAATGGCGCGGCTGGAAGTGGGCTACTTCACTTGGTTTGTTTACGGCAGTGCTGGCTGCGATGATCGGGTTGTGGTTTGATTTTATTATCGGGTGGATGTTGAGCGGTGCGATCTACTCGCTCTTCGCCTGGGGCATGACAGACTTTCGACAAAAATTAAAGTTTGCGACTTCAAGGGAGGATATTAAAGGCATGGAGCGCCGTCATATTGCGCGCCTCTACATGCTGTCTTCGGCGGGCTTGATTCTCGCTTCGATCATGATGTCAATGCGGGCACAGTTTTCTTTTGAGTGGGGTGTTTTACTGGGTTTTGTAATATTGCTGGGTTTGCTGCAATTGCTTGTGTGGTTTCGGTGATAGAAATTTATCGCAACTCTTTTATCCATTTTTCAGTTTCTGTTGTTGAGCGGAAATGAAGCACGTGTAGATGCTCATATTCCGGCAATGAAAATAATATGGGATATTCATACTTGCGCCTCCAGTATGTCTTGAACAACCAGTGGAATAATGAATCCTGTGACCACAATTTTAGATGCATCCAAAACATCTCGCGATTACCGTTCCATAATTCCTCCTGCGTCACTGTGCGGCGGATCGTGCGGGTGAGCAAACGCCAGAAGACGATATGAAACGGATAATCGAGCCAGATAATGACTTGCGCTTTGGACCAGATCAAATCACGTACGACATGATAATTCCCCGCCACCACCCAGACATCTGAACTGATCGCTTTTTCGACACGCTCACGAAATACCTCGGGCTTTGCCCCCGCCCAATTTTGCTCCCAATGTAATGCATCCAATTCAATATTGTCTGCGCCAATTATTTCGGCGAGCTGATTTGCTATTGTGGATTTTCCAGAACCGGTTGTTCCAACGATGACGATGCGTTGATAGGGAATAATATTATTCATCAGGCATGGGATTATAATTTGTGAAACGCAATTTGCAACAGAATTTTTCCAATTACGAATTACTTCTCCACAAGGACTCCCTATGTTTGACCTTCCCGATGATGAAATCCTGGCGCTCTCCAAAAAGCATGTCTTTTGGACCTGGTCTGCTCAGGCGAAAGTAAATCCCATTGCAGTAAAACGCGCCAAGGGCGTGTACTTTTGGGATGTGGACAATAAACGCTATCTCGATTTCAACTCCATGACCATGTGCGTCAACATCGGCCACGGGGATGAGCGCGTCATCAAAGCCATGCAGGCGCAGGCCGCGGAATTGTCCTATGCCGCACCGGGCATGACCACGAAAATCCGTGCGCTGGCCAGCAAGGCTGTGGCAGATGTCACGCCAAATGGCGCGTTAAGCAAGGTGCTGTTTACCCTTGGCGGCGCGGATGCAAATGAGAACGCCATCAAACTTGCGCGTGGTTACGCGGGCGCGAAACGCCACAAGATACTTGCGCGCTATCGCTCGTATCACGGCGCATCCGCTGGGGCCATGGCTGCGACAGGTGACCCGCGCCGCGTGGCATGGGAGCCGAATTTGATGACGGGCGTTGTTCACTTCCTGGACCCGTATCGTTATCGTTCCACCTTCCACCGTACCAACCCCGATATTTCAGAAGAGGATTTTGCGCGCGATTATCTCAATCATTTGGAGGAGATCATCTTATATGAAGGATCTGAGTCCATTGCGGCTATTCTGATCGAGTCGGTCACTGGCACAAATGGCATTATCATCCCGCCGCAGGGTTATATGCAGGGACTGCGCGCTCTGTGCGACAAGCATGGAATTGTGATGATCTGTGATGAAGTGATGAGCGGATTTGGGCGCACAGGCAAATGGTTTGCAGTGGAGCATTGGGATGTAGTCCCGGATATAATCACGATGGCGAAGGGGCTGACTTCGGCATATGCGCCGTTGGGCGCGGTCGCGATGAAGCCTGAAATTGCCGCGGCTTTCGATGAGCATGCCTTTGAAAGTGGCTTGACTTATACCTCGCATCCCATTTCGCTGGCGGCGGCTGTCGCGAATATCCATGTCCTGCGGGAGGATAAAATCGTCGAGCACGCGGCAGGCATGGGCGGAGTCCTGAGGCGCATGTTGACCGATCTCGGTGAGGCGCATCCATCCATCGGTGAAGTCCGCAATATTGGCTTGTTCGGGATCATCGAATTGGTTAAGGATAGAAAGACGAAGGAGCCGCTGGCGCCGTGGAATGGGTCATCGCCTGAGATGGCGGCATTGAAGAAATATTGTCTGGATCATGGGTTATTTTTGTACACGCATTGGCATACTGTGTTGATCATCCCGCCGTTGATCATTAATGAAGAACAATTAAAAGAGGGCTTTGATGTTTTGGATAAGGCGCTGGAGATCACAGATCAGGCCGTGAAGAAATAATATCTAAAAAAATGCCTCCCATGCGGGAGGCATTTTTTATTTACTCATTCACAGCCGGCGGCGGGATGCGATGCCTGCCGATCAGCAATGGCATTTCAGCCATGTCGCGGAAATGTTCACAAGCAGTTCTCCATGACCTTTGGAGGAAAGCAATACCGTCCGGGGCATCAAGAAATGAAACAACGATACGACGAATATGATAGTCGCCTTATCTATCCGGGTATTAAAGTCTGAATAAGAGGCGCGGGTCAATAGACTGGTTTTTATCTGGTAAATTTGGACGCAATGGGCGTAGCGCAAAGAAGGCAAATCCGCTGACTGCAAGCTGGGCGATGACTGTCCTTGCCCACGCATACTTGAACCTTGCCAGGGATTTTTTGCTCCAGTTTGACATGGGCGGATTATACCCGATAGTATAATTCGACAAAACTGAAGGAGATATCATGCCGGTCCCGCCTGAAAAAGTTTTACATGATTATTTAATTAAGAGCGGTCTAAAACTGACTACAGCCGAATCTTGCACCGGCGGATTAATTTCGCACCGCATTACAGACATCCCCGGCTCTTCAGAATATTTTGCGGGCGGCTTCGTCGCCTATTCTTATGAAGCCAAAGCCTCCTTACTGGGAGTTTCATGGGAAACATTGAATACAAAAGGCGCTGTTTCGCGTGAGACCGTGCTTGAAATGGCGCGCGGCGCACTTCAGGCCTTGAATGCTGACATTGCCCTCAGCGTTAGTGGAATTGCAGGCCCCGGCGGTGGCACGCCGCAGAAACCTGTTGGGTTTACATGGATTGGATTGGTGACCCCAAAAGGCGAGTGGGCGCGCAACTTCGTTTGGGATGGGGATCGTGAACAGAATAAACGATATTCATGTGATGCCGCCTTGCAACTCGTTCTTGATTATCTGGAAGGAATACTGACTTGAAGACAGTCGTGCTCATTTCAGCCAATGCCGAGTGGCGGGTTGTCAAGGAAATGTATCCTCATCTTGAAACCAACCCATCCCCCTTTGGCGAGTATGCCAGCCTGCAACTTTCAACTTTCAATCTTCAACTCGTTCATGGCGGTTGGGGAAAAATTTCTGCGGCGGCTTCCGCTCAATATGTGATTGACCATTTCAAGCCAGACCTGCTCATCAACCTCGGCACATGCGGAGGGTTTGCCGGGCGAATTGAAATAGGGAAGATCATCCTCGTTGAGCGCACTCTGGTCTATGACATCCTCGAGCAAATGGGCGATTCATCTGAAGCCATTAACCATTACGCTTCTTCCCTCGACCTGAGTTGGCTGCCGCTTAATTTGCCTTATCCCATCTCGCGCGGACTGCTTGTCTCTGCCGACCGGGATATTGTCGCGGAAGATATTCCCATGCTCATCGAAAAATATGACGCTGTCGCCGCAGATTGGGAATCAGGCGCAGTTGCATGGGTTGCAAAAAAGAATAATACGCGCCTGTTGATCCTGCGCGCAGTCACTGATTTGGTGGGCGGTGATGGGGGTGAAGCCTATGGCAATCTTGGGTTATTTCACGAACGGACGAAGACAGTCATGCGCGAGTTATTTCGTCAATTGCCTGATTGGTTGAATTCCATCAAAATTTAGGAGATAAGATGCACGCATATCATCACGATGCAAAGCCAGCAGAATATCGTGATCTCATTGAGGTATTCGACCATGGAAAAGAATGATTCCCAGAGCACGGATGTACGCAGATCTCGGGAAATGTAACAAAAGTCACTGCCAGCTTTTGCCTTTTCTTGCTATCATTGGTGTAATTCAGACAATGCTTGTGAAATAAGACACATTACAAAAGGAGAGAGACATGTCCGAGAATGATGAACGTAAAAATGTACCTGTGCCGCAAGGGCAAAAGTGGTTCGACAACATTTGGTTGTTGTTCGTGCTGTCATTGTTGATCAGTACTTTGATTTATAACGTTTGGGGGATTATAGATCTGATCAATGTCCCCCCAGCCCCATATTAGAGGAGAAGGAAAATGTTAGCGCCTGAAAAACTTTGGTGGAAGCCGCTGGGCCGCATGGAAAAGACCTGGCTTACGGTGGCATTTGTATGGTGCGTATTCCTGACTGTGATGATGCCGTTATGGTACTTCTATGGGAAGCAAAACGTGCCAACGGAAACGTACCGCGTGACCCGCGAACAATTTGCTGCGAAGGTGAATGAGTTTGTTACCCAATACCAGGTTGGAGATGAAAACGGAATCCCTGTTGTGGCTCCCCCACCCGGCAGTGACGTATATCTGCGCGCCAGCACCTGGCAGTGGTATCCCATTTTGCAATTGGAAAAGGGACAAACCTACCGCCTGCATATTTCTTCGATGGACCTGCAGCATGGGTTTTCACTCCAGCCCGTGAACATCAACCTGCAGGTTATTCCTGGTTATGACTATGTTGCTACGATTGTCCCGACCAGCGCGGGCGAGTTCACCATCGTCTGCAATGAGTTTTGTAACCTCGGTCACCATACCATGGTTGGCAAAGTAATCGTCAAGTAGGAGAATGAAAATGACAGCACTTGCACCTACAACTCCCTGGAAAGCCGGCGCGAAGGATGATTATCGCGTCTGTGGTGTGACCACCCTCAAAGTGGATATGCACACCGAACGCCTCATCATTGCCAATGCAGTCATGGCGGTGGTAACCCTCCTGCTGGGCGGCATCGCAGCTCTCTTGATCGCGCTGACACGCTGGCAGGCCATCCATCTTTTGGATGCAACCTGGTTCTACCGCCTGTTGACCCTGCACGGCATTGACATGCTCGTGGCCTGGATCGTCTTCTTCGAAATGGCCGGCTTGCATTTCGGCTCGACCGTTTTGCTGAATGCGCGTCATGCTGCGCCCAAACTTGCCTGGCTTGGTTTCATTATGATGACCGTCGGCGGTTTGATGGTGAACGGCGTGGTCTTGTTTGATCCGCAATCCACCGTCATGTTTACAGCCTATGTCCCGCTCAAAGCGCATCCACTTTTTTACCTGAGTTACATTCTGTTTGCAGTCGGGGCGTTGATTACCGTGATCACATTCTTCATCAATATTGCGGTAGCCAAGCGCGAAAAAAGATTTGAAGGCTCGCTTCCGCTCGTGGTCTTCGGGTTGATGACGGCCGCCATCCTTGCAGTGTACACCCTGCTCGAGGGTGCAGCCGCAGTTGTGCCTGCATTCCTGTGGTCGCTGGATCTCCTGCAAAACTACGACCCCGGCATCTACCGCAACTTCTTCTGGGGATTCGGTCACCCAGCGCAACAGGTCAACCTGGCCGCGATGGTTGCGATCTGGTATGCGCTCGCGCAAATGACCACGGGCATTCGCCCGATCAACGAGAAGTTCTCGCGCCTCGCTTTCATCCTTTACTTGTTCTTCATCAACCTCGGCTCTGCCCATCACCTTTTGGTTGATCCCGGGCTGTCCTTTGCATGGAAGGCCGTCAATACATCCTACGCCATGTATCTCGCAGTGCTTGGCTCGATGATGCACGCCTTCTCCATCCCCGCTGCAATTGAAGTAGCACAGCGCGCGAAAGGCCATAACAAAGGACTCTTTGGCTGGCTTCGCAACGCGCCCTGGGGTGAACCTGGTTTCGGCGGATTGTTCATGTCCATGATAATCTTTGGCTGGATCGGCGGCGTCACCGGCGTGACCATCGGCACAGAACAGATCAACATGCTGGCGCACAATACACTGCGCCTGCCCGGTCACTTCCACGCAACAGTTGTAGGCGGCACCACTACCGCTTTCATGGCATTCACGTATTACGTCATCCCTCTCATCTTCCGCAAGGAACTCAAACTTAAGAGCTGGGCAAAGTGGCAGCCATATGTATTCGGAGGCGGCACGATCCTGGTTTCATTGGGCATGATCACCAGCGGACTCCAAGGCGTTGCCCGCCGCAATTGGGATATCACTTTTGCGGGCGTCGTCCCGGGTACAGTGGATCTGACCCTCGCCATCTTCGGCATCGGCGCGTTGATCGCAGTCACAGGCGGTATCATGTACATCACCATTGTACTGGCATCCATACTCACAGGTCCTCGCATGGAAGCCGGGCAGTTGCTGCTCGTCGGCGGAACAGAGAATCCCCTGCTTGATTCCACCAAGCTAACTCACGAGCAAATGGAACATCCCAAGAACCAACCCAGAGGCACGCTGGTGATCGTCTTTGCCTTCCTGGTTTGGTTCGCCGTGTATTACCTCAGCAACTGGTGGCTGCTGGGACGCACCTGGTTCATTCGGTAGCCTCTCCTTTGAACTCCCGCCCAGAGATCACCACTCTGGGCGGGAACACATTATGATCACAGCACTGCTGCTCGGCCTGCTTGGAAGCTTCAGTCATTGCGTCGGCATGTGCAGCGGCGTTGTTATTTTATTTGACCGCCAGCCTATCTTTCAAAATAAATTCGCATGGGTGCTTGCGCACGCAGGACGCGTCACAACATACGCAATTCTTGGAATCCTTTTTGGCTTCTTCGGACAATCCCTTTGGTCGCTTGAAAAACTCCAGGCTGTTCTTTCGATCATTTTTGCAGTCATGGCCTTTTATATGGCATCTGCATTCATAGGACTAACCCCCTCGCCCGAATTTTTATTCTCCGGACTCATTCAACGCTGGGGACGCGCCATGCGCGCATTCAAATCCGCTTCGCTCCCGACCTGTTACCTGCTCGGCCTTCTTTGGGGGCTGCTCCCCTGCGGTTTGGTCCTGACTGCCCTCGTCACCGCCATGGCTTCTGCCAACGCAGTGCAAGGCGCATTGAACATGCTCATCTTCGGCATTGCCACCCTTCCAAGCCTGTTCGCTGTTAGATGGTTCGTGAAGAAATCCACCTCGTTGGCCTGGTCCCGCGCGCTTGCATCATTCGTGATGATGTTCTTCGGCTTCCAATTCGCCATGCGCGGGTTTGCAGCGTTGGGCTGGGTTGAGCATATGATGGTTGGTTCTGTGATGTTTTGGTAACAGAAAAACTCCGCTGGTTGAGTAGGGCGAGTGCACTTCTCGCCCGTATCGAAACCAGCAATAACAAGCAAACAGAAAATTATATGAATGGTGGTCTCGTACACCCCGACGAACACGGGGCTACTTGACCACCATTTAACAGATAAATTATTTATGACCCTCGCCACCACTGCCCCCGCCACCTCTCCCTCGAAATCCCTCATCGCCTGCTCTCTCTGCGGACTGACGACTCTCCATCCACTTACCAACAAAGCAGGCGATGTCTTCTGCTGTCCATCCTGCAGGGAAGTCTCTGCCTTGCTCGCGGAAAGCCCGGCAGCGCCCGCTGTCTCGGCAAATGCAGAAAACGCAGAGAATGTCACCCTCACCCTCGGCGGCATGTGGTGTTCCTCCTGCGCCTGGCTGGTCAGCGAACAACTCCGCCGCACGAAGGGCGTCGTCAACGCCGAGGTGAGTTTCATCCAAGGGCAAGCCAATCTCACATTTGACAAGACGCTTACAAATCCCATCAAACTCAGGAAGCGCGTGCGTTCGCTCGGTTATCGAGGCGCTCTTCCAAACGAAAAACCGCACGACGAGGAAGAATCCTTCTATACACGTTTGCTGATCAGCGGCGTGATGGTCCTGCATGACATGATCGTCGGGGCGGGCATATACGGGCGTGAACTGCTCGGGCTGGCTTCCCCTGAAACACAATGGCTGGTGGATTTCTTCCAGATCATGATGCTGGTATCGAGTATTCCTGTTTTGCTGTTACTTGGCCTGCCAATTTTGCGGGCAGGGTTTGCAAGTCTTTTGCGCGGACAGCCCAACATTCACACACTCATCACGATTGGGACATTCTCCGCCTTTGGATTGTCCGTCCGCAATTTGATCGTGGGACACGGCGGCCTGTATTTCGACACCGCCACAATGCTCATCTTTTTGGTTTCAATTGGCAGGTGGCTGGAAATGCAGGCGCATAAATCGAGCAATAAAGCCGTTGCGCGCTTGTTGGAACAAATACCAGTTACGGCGACAGTGGTCACAGGCGAATCTGATAAGACCATCAATGTCGCTGAACTGAGACCTGGCATGCGCGTGCGTGTGCGACCTGGCGGAAGATTTCCCGTGGACGGATTGATCGCAATCGGTGAAGGGGATGTGGACGAGTCCCTGCTGACAGGCGAACCCAAACCCGCCACCCATCATGAAGGTGACAAAGTCCAAGCCGGGACGATCAACCTCGATGGCAGTTTCGAGGTCATCACAACGGCTGTTGGAGAATCCACAACCGCGGGCCAGATCGGAAGATTACTGCATGAAGCCCTGTGGGCGCGTTCACCGTTGGAAAGAATGGTGGACAAGTTCTCCGCATGGATGACTCCGCTTGCGCTTGCATTGGCAACCCTTGCTTTCCTGTTCTGGAATTATGTCTCGGGGTTGGAAACAGGCTTGCTGGTGGCCTTGTCCGTTTTGCTGATCGCCTGCCCCTGCGCGCTGGGACTTGCAACGCCGCTCACGTTATGGCTCTCCCTCGAACGCGCCGCTAAATCAGGCGCAATTTTGCGAAGCACGGCCGCGCTGGAACGATTAGCCAAAGTGCAAAAAGTCTTCTTCGATAAGACTGGCACCTTGACTCAACTGCCGATGAAAGTACAAGAGATATTTGTGGGTGGCGATGAGGTAGAAAAGAAAGAGGAAAGAAGAAAGAAGGAGATTCTTGATTTCCTTCAAGTTGTTGCGTCTGTGGAAAACGAATCCGAGCATCCATTGGCAAAGGCGATTGTGGAATTTGCAAGATCAAATCAAGCAGAATTTGCAAAACCAACCTCCTTCAAATCCCTCCCCGCGCTCGGCGTAGTTGGAACTTTACGAATTACGGATTACGGATTACGAATCATCATCGGCTCGGCGCGGTTGATGTCCGCTGAGGGGTTGAAGATGTCCACGAATATCAAGAAGCAGGCCGAGGCATTGAAAGAAGCGGGGTACTTCGTCGTATATGCCGGCTGGGATGGGCAGGTTGTGGGATTTGTGGGGCTGGGCGAGACGATCCGTGAGGAGGCGAAAGATGTTGTGCATCAATTGCAATCCCGTGGATTGGACCTCGGCGTGCTAACGGGCGACGAGTCCAGCGCGGGTGAAAGGTGGCAAAAGACGTTGGGCATTCCTGTAATCGCCGCGCTCACCCCTGATGAAAAGATGAAACATCTTGCGGAGAATGCCGCGATGGTTGGCGACGGAATAAACGATGGACCTGCGCTGGCCGCCGCAGCGGTTGGGCTTGCGATGAATCACGGCACAGACGTTGCGCGCACTGCCGCCGATATTGTGCTGATGCGCGATGACCTGCGCGTGATCCCCTGGCTGGTTGATCTCTCACGAGAATCCATGCGCCGCGTGAAGCAAAATTTAGGCTGGGCAGTTATTTATAATGTTATTGGAGTCGCGCTTGCCATGGCCGGCTTGTTACAGCCCGTCTTCTCTGCCTTTGCAATGGTGGCGAGCAGCATCTTCGTCACAACCAATGCAATGAAGATGAATAAATTTCCATCATTGTATGAAGAAGACTCGGTGGTTGAGTAAGGCGAGTGTTCTTCTCGCCTGTATCGAAACCACCAATTTCAAGTAAATAAGAAATTAAAGATAAACCTGAAATGGATGGTCTCGATACGTGGCGCTGAAAGCGCCACTACTCGACCACCGTATGAACTTGGAACCTGGAACCTGATACATGACTTACAACCCCTCCGCACAACGCAAAACCCTGCGCGCCTTTGAAAAACTCTGGACGTATCTCGAAGGACTCATCAACCGCCTCACCAAATCGGATTTCAATCCCTTTTATCATCTTGGCACCTTAACGATCTTTATGTTGGTTGTGCTGATCGGGACAGGCGTGTATCTGACTGCAATTTATCGCCCCGGTCTCGATGTGGCCTACGCCACAGTTGAAAAAATCGATTCCAACTGGTTTGGCTCGCTCATGCGAAGCGTTCATCGCTATGCCTCCGACGCGATGATATTGCTTATTATTCTGCATTTCCTCAAGATGTTATTCAGCGGCCGCTACTGGGGGTCGCGCTGGCTGGCATGGACAAGCGGCTGGATCATGCTTGCCGCCACCTGGCTGGTCGGCACGATGGGCTACTGGCTGATCTGGGACGAACGCGCACAATGGATGACAGAATACATGATGAACACCATTGCAGGCACGTCGGGTCTCACCTATGTCGCGGCAGATATTGTGTCTCGCACCTTCTCCAACTTTGTGATCATCCTTTTCCTGCATGTTTTCCTGCCGCTGATCGGTTTCCTCGGCATTTACATTCACGGTTTGCGCCTCTCACGCGCGAATTGGTGGTCGCCGCGCTGGGTCAGCATTCAAGCCATCATCGGTCTGATCGTGCTCTCGCTCATCAAACCCGTCACATCCGCCGCGCCTGCAGATCTATCGCGCCTGATTCAATCGGTTCCAATGGACGCCTATTATCTCGGCTTTCTGCCATTGATCGACGCATGGGGTAATTTGATTTTCTGGGGACTGGCGATTTTCGTGGGCGGGACTTTATTCCTGCTCCCCTGGCTCGCCTCAGGCCGGGACCTGGGACCCGCTGTTGTTACCGACCCAAAGTGTACGGGCTGTACCATTTGCTACGCCGAATGTCCATTTGACGCGATCCGCATGGTTCAACGCGATGATGACTCCGGCTATCAAAAATTAGCCGTCATCAACAACGCCCAATGCACCGCCTGCGGAATTTGCGTGGGCGCATGTCCCACCGATGCGATTGACTTGAAAGGCGGTTACAACGGCGAACAAACTTACAATACAATCAAAGGCGCATTACACTGTGAAAAGAAAGCAGGCAACCCTGTCACCGTTTTGTTTGCAAGCCATCGCGATGAGGCCTTGGGCGGTTTGCCTGCGCAATTAAATGTCAGCGGGAGGAAAACTCCGGTAACCGTATCAGCCTGGGGAGAGGCGGAGCGCGTTGTGACTGTCGTTCTTCCTTCAGCAAGCACAGTCAATATCGAATGGATCAAGTCCCTGCATAGCGAGGGCGCGCGCGATGTCGTAATTCTTTCGCATCCCTACGATGACGGTATTTACCGCGAAGACTCGCACTGGATTTTGAATCGCCTGAAGCTGCGGCCGGCATTGGTGACGAAAGATTTACACTGGCTCGAAACCACACCCGGCGACGCAAGGGCAGTTGAATCCTATCTGAATAACCTGCAGCGCATGGAGACGCAATCCAACAAGTCTGCGCCTGTTTTGCCGCCCGTGAATAACCGTCAGAAATTGAACCCTTCGATTGTGAGCGGTTTGGTTGGGACAGTAATATTGTTGGCCCTGTTCGCCCTCGCCCTGCCATTGGACATTCCCGCAGGGATGCAAGCTGCAAACGAAAGCGGCTTGCGGATCGCCCTCGACGCAAAAGGCAAGATCACTTCTGCAAACATTCCAGAGGGAGTCATCCTGCCCGAAGGCGCAGACGCGGAAAAAATCTTCGGCGGTGAACACTTCCCCATCAGCCTGCGCGTGGTCGCGGATGGCGTAACGATTCTCGATGAAACTTATAAGCCTTCCGGTATCAGCGGCAATGGACGCATTTCTGCCCTTGAATTCCTGGAAATCGAATCGGGCACACATCAAGTTGAAATTTGGATCAAAGATGTGGCGGATGAATATCGTTCTGTTTTTTCTGGCACGGTTAACTTCGAACAAGGCCAGGTTTTGATTCTCGCCTATGATGAGAAAAATGATGTATTTGAGTTGAGATAAAACAACGGTGGACGAATGACCACAGACGGTAACGGTCTATCATCTATGGTCAGCGATCAACAAAAAAGAGCGAAGATCCACTTTAGGAATCTCCGCTCTTTTTATTATTCTTTCGTTGCTTTCGAGCGATACGCTATAAAAAATCCCGTCATGATCACAACCAGCACCGCAAATGGAATCCAAGTGAAACGGGCACGTTCCGCCAGGACTGCCCGAAAAGGCGCTTCAGCCGCAGGATTAGCCGCATACCATTTCCCGTCATATTCGGATGAGCCGTTCACCAATCCGTCATAATAAACATAACCTGTATACGGATAATAATGCAGTTGATCAAACGGATCGGCGCTGCTTCCTTTCACAATCATGCGCACGATCTGGTAACCCTGCCCGGGGTCGAAGGGAGGCGGAATTTCTCCCTGTGAAAAATCTGCAAAGATGAAAAAATCCTGGGTCAGCTCGGGGTTGGTCACGCTGATATCACCGGTAATGCCAGGTCCTTTGATCACAATGTAATCAAATTCACCTTTGGCAAATCCCAAAGTGGAAGGAATCAATATCCTCAGAACAAGAAACAAAAAGATTATTTTTTTCATTGACAATTCATGCTCCATTTCACAATATTATGCTGAAAGATATCACGCCATTTTTATCACAAGCATGGTGAGGTCATCTCCAAGCGGCATGGACCCAATAAATTCGTTCAAATGATTCTCCACTGCAACGATGACTTCACCAGCGGTTTGCGCCTGGGCAGATTTCAACGAGTCCATCAACCGGGTGTCACCAAACAAATCCCCATCAAACGAAAAAGCTTCCGTGAGACCATCCGTGTAAAGAAAGAGCGTTTCCCCTTGCGCAAGCGAGATGGTACGTTCCTTCATATTCGGTTGTTCCAGCACGCCAAGCGCAACGGCTGTACGTGTGAGCTTTTCAGGTATGCCATTGGGTCGCACCCAAAACGGCGGGTTATGACCTGCATTCACATATGTAAATTCAGCGCGTTCCATATCCAAAACACCGTACACAGCCGTGACAAACATACCTTGATGCGTATCAGGCAAGAGCAGGTCATTCACACGGCGCAATGCCTGAGCGGGCGAATCGGTTTCGATGACCGCGGCGCGCACGAGCGTACGAGTGAGCGCCATGAATAAAGCGGCAGGCATGCCTTTATCCGCCACATCTGCAATGAAGAGACCCAGTTTCTTGTTTGGCAGTTCGATCACATCGTAAAAGTCACCGCCCACCTGCCGCGCCGTGCGCCAGCGCGCCGCCAATTGCCAGCCAGGGTAGGCAGGCAAACTTTGCGGAATGAAGGTCTGTTGGATCTGGCGCGCCAATTGCACTTCGGTCTCGAGGCGTTCGCGCACGACCATTTCCTGCTGCAAAAGATCATTCTGAATTGCAAGCGCAGCTTGTTGCGCGATACCGTTGATGATCTCAATTCGGCGTGAGCGGAAACGGCGGCCGTTTTCCGTCTCTTCGATCAACAGGACCCCAAACAGAATATTCTTGATGGACAATGGCAGCGCCATCAACAATCGCTCCGCATTGAGCACATCCGCTTCCCGCTTCGCGTTGACCTCAGGCTTGATCCTCAACCAGGACTTTGGCATCGCTTTTGGTTTAAGTGGATGCGTAACCAGAAGGTTTTGCTCGCGCACAGCATCAAGGAAGGGGAACACACCAGCGCTGAATTCCTTTTCGGTCATGAGCGCTTCTTCCTGATCTGAAAAACCGTACTCGTGCGAAGCTGAAAAAGACATGCGCTCTGAGTCCCAGCGATATAAAGCAACCCGTTTGACACCCACAAGGATCGGCATGATACGGGTGATGGAAGCCAGTATCTCGTCAATATCATTCAGAGTTACTACAGCCTGTGCCACCTGCAACAAAGCCGCAGACGCATAGGCTTGTTCCTGTGCGGAATCATACAAACGCGCATTTTCTATGGCAACGGCCGCATAACTTGCGAATGTGGTGATGATCGCCTGGGCTTCATGACCGTATCTTCCAGCGGTGTGATGCGCGAGCGTCAGCACGCCTAACGGACGATCGCCGACGCGCAAAGGCGCAGCAATGGACGAGTAATTCCCATCATATCCCGCCGCCAGCCCGCTGGGCCAGATCTGCTGATCGGCGCGTCGAATAATTGGAACATCAGATATCAAAGCCTCCGCCATGGCGTAGGTCGCATCCGGATTGGCAATACAGATATTTTCTAGCTGGTTTGCGTTCACCCCATGCGCCGCAGACAAACAAAGCTCGCCATTCTGCAGCAACCAAACCGCCGAAATATCAATCGGCAAGTTGCGGTCCAATTCCGTGAAAATAGTCTCCAGCACTTCATCCACGCCAACATTATCAGAGACCAGGCCCGCCACTTCACGCAGGCTGTCGGATACCTGCCGGCGCCATTGTTCAGAGTGATACAGATCCGCATTACGAATGGCCGCCGCGATTGTATCCGCCACGGCTTCGAACATGACCTGGTCATCCTCCGTGAACGCATTCAATTGATCGGATTGAATATCAAGCAGGCCGATCACCTTCTCATTAAAGATCAAAGGCACGCACAATTCAGATTGTGTGTTCTTGGGTGGCAAGGGTGAATGGAGGTAACGAGCCTCTTTTGAAACGTCATTCGCAAGCACCGATTTTCCATTTCTTGCCACCCAGGGCATGATTCCGAGCGCATCGTCCAGAGGAATTGAAAAACCTTCCAATTTTTTACTGCGTTTTCCACTGCCGGCCTCGTAAACGATCAAGCGGCGGTTGGGATGCACCGTGAACAATGAAACATGAGGATACCCAAATTTGTCATGGATCAAAGACGCGGCATCATGCATTAATTTTGAAAGATCGAGGGTGGAGGTCACACTCCTGCTAACTTCAGAGACCAGTGTAAGCTGGTCGGCACGGCGGCGTAAATTACCATATAAATGAGCGCTCTCGACTGCGCGCGCAATATTATCCGCCAGAGCGCGCAGGATGAGAAGATCGTTCGGGTGAAAGGCGCTCTTCTGGTTGCTTTGCACATCCAGAACACCAAGCACATAATCTTTTATCTTTAGGGGAATAACAACTTCTGATCTTGTTTCGGGCAGGCTGTCTATGAAGCGGTAGCGCGGATCAGTCTGAACGTCATCACACACGATCTGGCTGCCATGCCGCGCGGCCTCGCCGATCAATCCCTGTCCCATCTCAACTTCAAGAGCGATGGACACCTTTTTCCCTTCGCGAGCCTCAGGGCGTCGCCTGCCTTTGCGCGGTGCGACAGCGCTAGAGCGGAATCGCAGCGCATTAGAATTTGTATCCAGGGTAAAGATGGCGACATAATAATAATGAAAGGTCTTTTGGATCAATTCAGTAACGCGGGAGGCGAGTTCATCCAAATTTAGTACATTCGCGATCTGCGTGCTGACCTCGCGCACAAGATTGAGCTGCCTGAGGCGCAACTGTTCAACCTCGGTTCGATGTGAAGCGAACAAACTTACAGATATGATCTGGGCGAGACCTTGAAGCAGATTCAACTCTGCGGAGGAAAACCCAGGTCCTTTGCGGCGGGTGATCTGGAGAATGCCGAGGGTAATCCCCTGATCTTCAAGCGGGATCGCGGCAAAGGTCCCGCGCGAAGCGCTGTTTTTTATGCTCTTGCTTTGGGTGATCAGTTTGCCTGCTTTGAATGCCAGTTTCATTCCCCCAAGGGTGGGCTGAGGAGGAAAGATAAAACCGTCCTCCCGATCTGGCAGGCGGAAAAATTTCTCCTGTAACCAGACATCCACCACGCCTTCGATGAGGCGGCCTGTCATGGATACGATTCGGTCACGCTGGGCAGTGAGGGAATTTTCGCTTCGCAGTTGTTCCCCCAGTGCGGCGAAATGAAACCAATCCTGTGATTTTGAACGCTCTGCGCGTGTTTTGACGCTCATGCAACCTATCCCCTGTGCTTGGTCATTGTGAGCAGGTTGCCTGTCTTTGTGTTTGATTCATAGCGGACTTCGTCCATAATTTTCCGCATGAGGTATACCCCCAGTCCCCCGATTTGACGTTTGGAGAGGCCTGCCTTTAGATTTGGTTGTTTGACATTGGAAGGGTCAAAAGGCTTGCCGCTATCGCGCATGGTAATAATCAGTTCGTCATCCTGCATATCGCAGGTTATCTGCAGGGATGCATTTGCGACGCCTTGATAGGCATGTTCAATAATATTGGAGGCGGCTTCATCTGCGGCAAGTTGCAGGGAGTAGATCGCTTTTTCGGTGAAACCACCTTCGCGAGCCACCTCGGCCACAAAGTTACGAATCTCATCCAGGAATTCAAACCTGGCAGGGAATGTTGAAATTGGCATAAATAAGAAAAAATATACCGCCTGCACCGTGAAAGATGAGGCGGCGTTTCTTGTGATTATTAATCAAGAAGGCGCCAGGGCGTCCGTTAGAAACTTCCCACCGCTTCAAGCGGGTCGTTGAAGGTCTTGAAAAGTTCTGTAAACCCGGCCAGTTCAAGCGCTTCACGAATCCGTTCCGGGACGCTTACAAGCACAAGTTCTCCACGATTCATCCGTTTGCAATTCCTCTGGGCCGCAAGCAATGCACGGAAACCAGCACTGGACATGTATTCAAGTTGGCTCATATCCACAATGAGTTTAAAGTGTCCGTCAGTATTGGCTTTCTCAAGAACTTTTGAAAACTCGGGAGCAGTGGCGCTGTCTACACGTCCCTGCACTTTAAACAAATCACAATGCTTGAATTCCTGAGTTGTAATTTCCATATTTACTCCTTCATCAATTAGAGGGATTTGATATTGAATGTCAAAATTATATCATGTTCTTTTGGACCGGATTCGCCTTTATAGCTTCAAAAATAATAATAATATGGAAATCGAAAAAATGGACGGACAGCCCATGGATAAACATAAACGTATTTTCTGAATATCAATTGACACCCCCTCTCACATCAGGTATGCTTGCCAGCGTCCGGGCAGGCCCGGCGCGGCGAAGCCTTTCGAACCCCGCCAGGATCGAAAGATAGCAACGGTAAGGAAGAGTCTTTGGGCGCCGCCGGTCGCCTGCCCGGATATTTTTGTTTATAATCCAAACATGACATCCTCAAACCTTATCAAGATCGCCATTGCAATCAGCATCGGCATCGCGCTCGGACTCATCTATGGCTGGGTCATTGATCCCATTGAATATACCGACGTCCCGCCAAACATTCTCAGGGAGGACTATCGTGTTGATTACGTGTTGATGGTGGCCGAGGCATTCCAAAACGACCACAACCCCGAAACTGCCGCGCGCCACCTCGCCAGCCTTGGGAGCGAACCCCCTGCAACCATGACAATTTCCGCATTGGAATACGCAAACCGAAATGGCTTCACACAAAATGAAATTCTCGCTTTGCAAAATCTCTTAACTGCCATGCAGATGGTTCAGCCGCCGGGGATTAACAACCCATGAGCAGACTCACCTTCCACAATACGACTCTACATCTCATCCTCGCGCTTCTCACCGGACTTGGGCTTGGTCTGGTGTATTCCTGGTTTATCTCCCCTGTTACATACGTGGACGCAAACCCCGCCATCCTGCGCGCCGATTTCAAAGATCAATACCGGGTTGTGATCGCCGCCTCATATGCATCCACTCGTAACCTTCCCCGCGCCCGCGCCCGACTTGAACTGCTCAGCGACACAGATCCCATTGGTGAACTCAGCTCACAAGCACAACGCATGGTGGGCTTAGGCGAATCTCTTGAACGCGTACAGCCTCTCGCACAACTCGCCACAGATCTGCAGCGGGGTTTTGCAAGTATTTCTCCCACCGCTACCCATTTTACAAACACAAACATTTTTAATACCCCGAACATTGAAACCACTGTTGATGAATTATCTGCAACTGAAACGCCAACAACCCAATTAATAGAAGAAGCCACACCCTTCCCAACACTTTCCTTTGAACAAACACCCCTTGTGCCCATACAAGTCACAACCAATACGCCGCGGCCTACACGCTGGACAGCGACCCCCATCCCCGGGCCGGGCAGGCCATTCACACTCGTCGGGCAAGACTCAATCTGCGAACCAGGCGTGCAATCAAGCTTGTTGCAATTCATCCTCATGGACGGACGCCGCAAGCAAGTGCCAGGCATTGAGATCATCGTCACATGGAGTCAGGGTGAGGATCGCTTCTTCACCGGATTCAAGCCCGAGCTTGGGAATGGATATGCGGACTTCGTCATGCAGGCAGATATTATCTATAACGTCCGCGTTGTAGAAGGCGGCGCATTTGTTCCAAACATCTCCGCCCCCTCATGCACAGACCCAAATGGAGTTAAGTACTCTGGTGGTTTACTACTCACATTTCAACAGCCCTAACCCTGCAACCAAATCCGCTTTCATTCGTTATATCTTGCAGACAAAACAAGGAGTAACGAATGAATACATCTTATCCAAATCAAAAACCTGGTTTACTTACCGCCATCGCGGTAATGACTCTCACCAGCGGCGTTATCAATCTCTTCTGGGGATTCGTCGCTTCAGCGACGGCACTCGGCACGATCATCGGCGTCATCTGCCTGCCCATCACCATCCTGCCCACCATTCTCGGCGTCTTCGAGATTATTTACGCAGCAAAACTATTGAGCGCGCAACCCGAAGCCGTAAAACCTTCACAGTCCATTGCGGTTTTCCAGATACTTACTTTCTTTATTGGTAATATTTTCTCGATGGTTGTTGGCATTCTCACGCTCATCTTTTATAACGATCAAAGTGTGAAAGAATATTTCGCAAAAATCAACGGAACGCAAATTTATGCGCCCATACAGCCACCGCCCATGCCTGAAATACTTCCCGCACCCTCTGATCCTGCTCTTCCCGAACCAGAATTAATGGAAGAACCTGCCAAACCAAAACGCATTCGAAAAGTTGCTGGCAAGTGATAAAAAAACAGCCGCTCCCAAAAAGCGGCTGACAATTTAAATACATGATATTCTACCCCTTGACTCTCTTTGCCCTCGCCCATAAAATGGAAGTACAAAATAACGGATCACAGGGAAGAGATCCCGCGTACTCGCGGGACGCCGAAGGTGCAAATCTGGCGAAAGGCGATACCAGACGAATCTCTCAGGCAAAAGGACCCTGCATCCGTATAAAACTTCTGGAAAGTCTCAATTTATCCGAGACACCGACGGTGTAACATACCGCTGGCCGAGCAGGACGAGTGTACTTCTCGTTCGTACTCTTGCACCGCACTGCGTTTAGCGCAATGCAGGTGTCGAGACCAGGGTATGAATCTCTCAGGTTCCATTACAGAGGACGCGCGATTCTATAAACGCACGTCCTCTTTTGATTCGTCTGCTTTCATCTGGAGTCCGCCTGCTTGCTGGGGGGCAGGAGCAAACTCCTGTATTCCAAAAAAACTAAAGGAGAAATAAAAAATGAACGTACCTGCCAATCTCAAGTACACAAAATCCGATGAATGGTTCGACCCATCCAGCGGGTCCATGGGCATCACCGACTACGCCCAGGGACAACTCTCAGATATCGTCTTCGTTGAACTTCTCGTTGAAGAAGGCGAAGATGTTACAGCGGGCAAAGCCATCGCCTCTGTTGAATCCGTGAAAGCCTCCGCTGAAATTTACGTATCCGCTGCGGGCAAAGTCAGCGCCGTAAATAAAGGACTTTCGGACAAACCCGAAACCCTCAATTCCGATCCCTACGGCGAAGGCTGGATGATCAAAGTTGCGGGCGGTGTTGCCGGCGATGTGATGGATGCCGCCGCGTACGAGAAGTATTGCGAAGAGCGCGCTCAGTAATCAGTACTGATAACTGATTACTGCCCACAGAGGTAACATGACTTACATCCCAATTTCCCCCAACGAACGGGATGCGATGCTCAAAACGGTCGGTGTAAAAACACTTGACGGTCTTTTCGACGCCGTTCCACAAAAACATCGCTTTCCCGAACTTGACCTTCCCCCCGCATTAACCGAAATGGAAGCTGCTGCACTTCTCAGCGAAATGGCAACTACTGACGAGAATGTGCGCGAGCATTTGATTTCCTTCCTCGGCGCGGGCGCATACAACCATTACATTCCATCGGTGGTTGACCATATCCTTCGTCGCGGCGAATTCTATACTGCCTACACGCCTTATCAACCAGAAATCTCGCAAGGCACGTTGCAAGCCATCTTTGAATATCAATCCCTGATGACCAATCTGACCGGCATGGAAGTATCCAACGCCTCACATTATGATGGCGCGACTGCCACAGCCGAAGCGGTAAATCTTGCCTTTGCGCAATTCCGTGGCAAACGCAAGAAGGTCGTCATGTCTCCCACTGTGCATCCGCAGTACCGCGAAGTCATCCGCACGTATTCTCAAGGCATGGGATTGGAAGAAGCCGGGGATGACGCATCAGTCGACCTCGAAGTTGGACCCGAAGCGTTGATGTCGCTCACAGATGAAAACACGATGCTCGTCGTCGTGCAGTATCCCGATTTCTTTGGACGCATCTACGATTACACAAAACTCATCGAAGACGCCCACACAAAAGGTGCACTCGTTTGCATCGTTGCGAATCCAACTGCATTGCTCATGCTCAAAACACCCGCATCCATGGGCGCGGATATTGTCGTCGGTGAAGCGCAGCCCTTTGGCATTCCACTTTGGTACGGCGGACCATATCTCGGATTCTTCACCACAAAGAAATCCTATGTTCATAAAATGGCGGGCCGCCTCATTGGCGAAACCGTTGATAATCGCGGGCAGCGCTCTTATGTGTTGACCCTCACCGCGCGCGAGCAGCACATCAAACGCGAACGTGCCACCTCCAATATTTGTAGCAATCAAGGTTTGCTCGCGCTTGCCGCCGCTGTGTATATGTCCACGCTTGGCAAAACCGGCTTGCAGCAGGTTGCAAATCTTTGCTATCAAAAAGCGCATTACGCCGCAAGCGAACTCAGCAAAATTGACGGCTTCGGTCTGTGCTTTAGCGAACCGTTTTTCCATGAATTCGTTTTGTGCTGCCCGAAACCCGCAAGCGAGGTCAACGAATATTTACTCGCGAACGGCATCCTCGGCGGATACGATCTCGGCAAGGATTACCCCGCGCTCGAGAATCACATCCTCATGGCATTCACCGAAATGAACAGCAAACAGGAAATTGACACGCTCGTGGAAGTTTTAAAGGAGATGAGTCATGAATAACGCCGCTTCGACTACCGAACAGACAAACACTGTTCCTCCGCTCAGCGCGAAGATAGTGGAACCTACCATCTTTGAACTTTCCTCCCCCGGTCGAACCGGCGTCACGATGCCCGCGTCAGATGTCCCCGAAGTTGCCCTGCCTCCCCGGTATTTACTCCGCTCCGATCTGCCCCTGCCCGAGCTCGCCGAAGTGGATGTTGTCCGCCACTATATGAAGCTCAGCAAATTCAACTACAGCGTGGATGACGGTTTCTATCCTTTGGGTTCATGCACCATGAAATACAACCCGAAGATCAATGAAGACACCTGCCGCCTGCCCGGCTTCCTTTACACACATCCATTGCAGCCAATTGAAACCGTGCAAGGCAATCTTGCCCTGATGTTTGAATTGCAGGAATGGCTGAAAGAGATCAGCGGATTTGCCGGCATGACACTTCAACCCGCCGCGGGCGCACACGGTGAATTTACCGGAGCGCTGATGATGGCCGCGTATCATAAATCACGCGGCGACAGCAAACGTACCAAGATGCTCATCCCCGATGCCGCGCATGGGACAAACCCCGCCTCGGCTGGCATGTTGGGTTTTAGCGTTGTCACCATCCCCTCAGATGCGCGCGGCAACGTTGATCTGAAAGCCCTCGCAGCCGCTTGTGATGACACTGTTGTCGGCATGATGCTCACCAATCCCAACACGCTTGGCATGTTCGATGAACATATCGAAGAAGTGATTGCATTAGTTCATAAATGCGGCGGCTTGATGTACGGCGACGGCGCAAACTTAAACGCGCTGCTCGGCATCGTCCGCCCCGGCGATCTCGGATTTGATGTAATGCACATCAATTTGCATAAAACTTTCGCTGTCCCACACGGCGGGGGCGGACCTGGCTCCGGTCCTGTGGGCGTGAGCAAACGTCTGGTTGATTTCCTCCCATCCCCCCTGGTTGGCATCATCGAAGAAGAAGACGAAGATACCCCACCTCTGTATGGCTTCGTTATACCCAAGCAAACGATCGGACGCATGAAAGCCTTCCACGGACATTTCGGCGGCGGACTCGTCCGTGCCTATACCTATATCTCCATGCACGGACCTGATGGCTTAAAGGATATTTCACAATACGCAGTGCTTAACGCGAATTATCTGCAGGCAAAATTGCGCGGCACATACACCATTCCGTATGATCGCATCTGCATGCATGAATTCGTGGCGGAAGGTCAATTTGCGGGGAGCGACGTGCGCGCGCTCGACATCGCAAAACGCCTGATGGATTACAACTTCCACCCGCCGACAAATTACTTCCCGCTGATCGTCCACGAAGCGTTGATGATCGAGCCGACCGAAACCGAGAACAAAGACATGCTCGATCGGTTTGCGGAGGCGCTGATCAAGATCGCGGAAGAGGCAAAGACCCAGCCCGAGTTGCTGCACGACGCGCCGCACATCACCCCCTTCGGTAGGATGGATGAAGTCAAAGCCGCGAGAGAGCTGGTTCTCTGCTGCTGGCTGCCTGAAAATTATGAGACCGTGAAATAAAAAGCATATCCGAAATAAAAAGACCTCGGAGTTTTCTGCTCCGAGGTCTTTTTATTTCAACAGAACCTTTTGCGTTGCCTTGAATGCCAGCGGCGGCAGGTTGTCCCGGTCAAACCATTCGACTGCATCGGCATCATCAGCAGGGGTTAATTCTCCGTTGATCACCTCAGCCAAATAGACAATGATGAAGTCTGCGCCGCGCTCATGCTCACGGCCGGAGATGATCTCCAAAACCCGCTTGACATGCACGTTCAATCCTGTTTCTTCCAAACATTCGCGTTCGGCCGCCTCGGCCGGGTCCTCGCCGCCATTCACGAATCCCGCCGGCAAAGTCCATAACCCGCGAAATGGTTCGTTGGCGCGGCGCACAAGCAGCACGCGGCTGTCCTCTTCAATGAGAACAGCCGCGGCTACTTTGGGGTTTTGAAAATGGATCCAATCACATTGCGGGCAGACAGGCCGCAGTCTGCCAAACTTTTCTTCATACTTAACCTGCGCTCCGCAGCGCGGACAGAATTTTATAAAGTTATCGTGAGCCATTGAAACTCAATGGATTACCGCCACTTGTGCGAAGCAGTTTGACGCATGATCCACATCAACAAGCCGCCCAAGAGGATAATGATCAGCAAGCCGATCTGCCAGTTGACGGGAACAAATGCTTCATCCCTGGCCTCAGCCTGCTCCGGTAATCCTGATTCAGTTCCCGCCTCTTTGGGTGTTTGCATTGCATCCGCAGAGGGTTCTCCCTGGCTTGCAGTGATATCCTCTGTTGGAAGTGCAGCAGGGGCCATTTCCAAAAATGGCGCTGGGACAGGGGCTTCAGTGGCGGCAGAACCTCCGCCAGCTCCAAACACGGCTTGAGGCGCTGATGCAGCGAAGCGAAACTGCGGCGTCAACAAATTGGCCGCAAATGAAATCATAAGCAGAATGGTTGCGAATGCGGTTGAAAAACGGAAGATGGGATAGGCGCGCGGCAAGGGCGGTTTGAGTGCAACCATTTTGCGAGTCAGCGTGAAATTGCGCGGGGCTTTGCGGGCAGGCAGGCTGCGGAGAATGCCTCGAGCGGCGCGCAGGTCAAATAAAACAGAAGCAAGCTCACGGTCCGAAGTGAGGCGGGATTCCAATCGGGTTGATTCAGATGCATTAAGTTGTCCATCAAGATAGGAAGAGAGCAGTTCGATCTCTCGGAAATTTTTCATTGGATGCCTTCCCCTTCAAGACGAAACGAAGCGGGTAAAAGTTCCTCGAAGCCGCGCAGGCATTCACGCAGGCGAAGCCGTGCGCGGGCGAGGCGGCTCTTGATGGTGCCGAGCGGAACGCGGGCCGCAGCGGCGACTTCGCTATAATCCATTCCTTGAATATCGGTCAGCACAACCACAGTGCGAAAATCCGTGGGCAGGGCATCCAGGCAGTGTTGAATGGCATGTTCGAGTTCATCGGCTTCAGATTTTTGGGCGGGAGTCATGCCGGGGTCTGCCAGCCATTTCGGAGAATCCATTTCTTCGCCGTCATTGGTTTCGGGTTCAAGCGGGGTCGTGGGGCGTCGTTTTTGCCGGCGCAACTCATCATAGCAGGCGTTGGTGACGGTTCGCATGATCCATGCTTTAAAAGAACCCCCGCGAAAAGATGAGATACTGCGAAAGGCGGAGATGAAGGCTTCCTGTGCGGCGTCCTGCGCAAGGTCGTCATCCCCAAGGATACGCACCGCTGTATTGAAAACAGAATCCTGATAGTGCAGGATCAATGTGTTGAAGGAATCAAGATCGCCGTTTTGTGCGGAGTTGATCAGCGCTGTTTCATCCATGGATTCTATTTTACCCGCTTAATGGGTTTGCCTGACAGATACTAAACTCAAATTTGATCATTTTCTGATTTTATCGACTTCCCATTTTGAGGGGAGGGTTTTGCATCTAATCCAATCTCATGATGATGGACAAGTTCCTCACAAAACCGTGTTCCCCCCAGCAAAGGGTTTTCCCAACCCCGCCATGTATAATCTGAGATGGAGATTTTCAGTCAAGGCTTCATTTATATGATGCTGATAAAAATATAGCGCCTGCGTTCCTGGTGATATAACGAAAATCGTATAAATAAAAGACAGAAAACGGAAGGATAAAAGATGATGGCGAGTATTGATCAGGCCCGAAATAATAAATTGGGTTGTGACCGCGTTTTACATGCGAAGGCGATTCAGGGGCTGAAATTATTCAATGAAGGGAAATTCTTTGAGGCTCATGAAGAGCTGGAGGAAGCCTGGAAAGTTGAAAAAGGCGAAGTGCGCGAATTATATCGGGGGATTTTACAAATCGCCGTAACCTATCTGCACATCACCCGCGGTAACTACGAAGGCGCACTCAAGGTGTATGGACGCAGTATGAAATGGCTCAAAAACTGGCCTGATATTTGTATGGGCATTCAGGTGGGGAAATTAAGAGACGCTGCCGAATTGGTAATGAATGAAGTGGAAAGATTGGGGAAGGAAAATATTGGCAGTTTCAACACATCTTTATTCAAGCCGATCCAGTGGATTGAAAAGAGAATCTGGATCTGCGATCGCTGCGGTAATGAAATGGTTGAGAAGAATTGCAAAGTCAACTGCTCCAATTGCGGAAATCGCTTTGATTGCTCTGATTTGAATATCCATTTTGATTGAATGAAGGTAAGTTAATCAGGCGGCAGGAGCGGACATTGAAGGGCCGGCTGCGGGGAACGCAAATAGACCATCTCTGGCTCTTTTAAAATAAAGACGGCCAGCGCATCCAAAAACAAATCGTTTTTACATCCGATAATCACTGCATCTTCCGCATGTAAAGGGAATTTAGGCTTTTCACCGGGGATAATGACGTTTGCCAGGCCATTGTCATAAGGGCCTATTGTTATGAACGCCAGCCGCGGATAATCCAGCGAGAGATAAGGATAATCTCGTTTTGGTTCGCCCTCTCCCCCATAATAATAGCGCGGATAAAGGATCCTTCCGACAATTAATCCTGCCTGCGGATCAGCCAGAAATTCCGATAAATCATCCCGAGTAAGATTAGCATAGTTTAACGATCCTTGCTGCTCCAAGATGGCAAGCGTGGCATCCGGTGGATTTATTTGAAATCGTCTTTCAAAAGGCATTTCAGCGATAGGAATCAAGGCTCCAATCATGAAGACTACTGCAAGGGTTTTTAGGGTCTTAAGATATTGCGCCGCAGGCAGGGTGTGGAACTCTGTTTTGATCGGTGCCTGCCAAATTTCAGAGGGAGAAATGGCGCCTATAAAACGCAATCCCCAAAGCACAATTTGCATTAATCCCAAGATGTAATAGATGCATATGATCCAATCAACAGGCGTGATGTAACGCCCCCCGGATGTAAACGCCAACGAATTGGATAAGATATAAGCCAGGAAAATGACCGCTGGCAATAAGCCAATAAATTTGTTACGCTGCCATGCCGCCCCAATCCCCAAGGAAATTAATGCCAGGTTGATAGTAAGGAATATGCCTTCATTGACGCCAAAACCTGCTCCCGTCCAATCCTGTTTCCAATACGGTGTGCTTTCTTTTACCGTGTTCCACAAATCATCAAACACAAACGAGGTAGGCAGGAAAAGAACCGATGTCATAAGATTATGGAAAAAATGGTTGGCCATGACACACACCCGACCATCACAAAGGCCCATCGCCGTGGGATTCACAGTCCGTTGTCTAAAACCCCGGGCAGAAGCGTATCGAAACCCCGAAGTATCTGAAACATCTGAAATCATTGAAGGAGTTGATGGAATATATGTACCTTCTTTTATCCCATATCGCGTGTCAAGAATTCCCTGAATGCGGAAATAATATATGTAAAACATAGGCGCACCATTAGACTTATTCCGTATATCCATGGGCAGGGTAGCGGTGACCATTCCAAAAATAAACAACAACGAACCTATCATCCAATATTTCCAGCGGAATCGTATGCTGATCAACATGTATATTATCAAGAACGGCAGCAACAACAGCACGTGCGTGCGAAGCATTAACGACAACCCAAGCATACCGCCTGCCCAGACCGCAAAATGGGTCTTGAGTGGATCTTTGAGCCACTTCAAAACGAAGAATATAATGAGGGAGATACCAATTGCGGTAGGAAAATCCGTTAATATCATCTTTGGGCCGGCAAGGTCAATCCAGGTGGCCGCGGCAATCGCGTTCACCCCTCGTAACAAGATTAGGAAGGCAGCGGAAACACCTAATGCGCGGCTGTGTAATTCCCTCCCCAATAAGTACAAAATCACCGGGAAAACCGCATAAATAACAGCTTGCGCGGTCATAAGCTGTTCAGTATTTTGCCCTGCCAAAGCATGCAGGTAGGTCAGCGAGGCAATGTAAAGAGCGCGATCAAAGTATTGCCAATTAATACCATTAAAAAATCCCTGTCCGATCAACGCAAATTGACTGCCAATGTCATAGGTGGCGCTATCAGAAAATGGATAAATGATGTTATCTGCCGTATCGGGCATAAAATAATTTGGGCGCAAAGGTTCACGCGCCCAAAGCCATGCGGTTATGATCCAAAGGGCAATGCAGATAAAGGCGTCCAATTTAAACGTACTTTTTATTTCCCGCCCGGATTCCAGCCACACGACAAAAGCTCCGACTATTATGGAAAAAAGGATTTGCAGCCCCAATACAGGCACACCTGGGCCATACCAATAATCCTCGCGTTGGCGAACACCAACTCCCGTGAAAACAATCAAAGTTCCAACTAAAATAAATATCGTTAAAGTAATTAAACCCATCCAAATGGCGGTTTTATTTGTGGAAATTATCGAATTAATAGATTCTTTTTCACGCTCTAACAGAATGATGAGAAGTGTGACTGCGCTGAGGACTGCCACCCAGATAACGACAGGGCTTAATCGCTCTAAATATCCAGATAAATTTCCAGCAAGCCGATAGGATGGAATAAATAATCCAACCCAGCAAAGAAGGAAAGCGGCAATCGAAACCAGCAGTATTGCGTCACTTACAGATTTGCGCTTAAAAACAACTCCCCATAGATGCCGGGACCACTCAGGTGATCCAAGCAGTTTCAAGGTCAAAACCATGAACGCAAAAACCAATAAAATAAGCCCTGCGGCCAACAGAATTCTTTCCAGTGAGTAACCTAAAAAAAAGACATTTCTCGAGTCTGATTGTGACCCGATCACTGATAAAAAAGTAAACAGTGCTCCGGATGTTAGAAAAAAACCGTATAAAGGCGGCAGGATGTGCGGCTGGCGCCATTGACGAACAAATGTAAGGATTTTAGACACTGTTCACTCCTGCGGATTCGTCATCCAGGGTTTGCAAACCAATATTACGATTCCGCGCGGTATCCATTACGCACCTTTCCCGCTTTGAACCACCCAGACTGTTTTCAACAGAATGTAGAAGTCCATCCACAGCGACCAGTTGCTAATGTAATATTCATCCATTCTTAGCCGCTGTTCGAATGTTGTTTTATGTCTTCCCGTGACCTGCCACCAGCCTGTCAAACCCGGCCGGATATGCAGAATCGTTGACGCATAGTCGCCCATCTGGTTCAATTCGGATGGCAAGTAAGCGCGGGGTCCCATTACACTCATGTCGCCTTTTAGCACATTCAATAACTGAGGAAGTTCATCCAGGCTATATCGGCGCAGCCATTTTCCCAGGCGCGTGAGACGCGGGTCGTTTGTCAGTTTATGATATTTCTGATACTCAGCCCGAGCGACAGAATCTTTCTGTAAGAGTTCACTAAACCTTTGTTCAGCATTCACCGTCATCGTGCGAAACTTAATAATATCGAAACGTTTGAAGCCTTTACCAAGGCGTTCCTGGTAGAAAAATACCGGGCCGGGAGAATCGAAAACGATAAGCAGGCACAGAATTACAAAAAGTGGGCTTAGCAATACTAAAAGCGCCAAACCCATCCCTAAATCCATCAGGCGCTTGGTCCATCTGGCATATCCATCAAAAAGGTTGTAATGAAACTCCAAACCTAATTGCCCATCTAAATCGCGAGGTTCAACCCACACAGAACCGAGATTATCCTTTTGCCTGACCAGAATTACTTTACGAAAATTTCGATTAAGTATCCGCGCATATTTATCTACAGACAGATTGGAAGATGGTGCAAATATCGCCACATCAATTCGAGTGTCTTCCATTAATCCATGTTTGATCGCACTTATGGGTAATACTGTTGATCGGTACCATCCCAGGCGCCGCATTCGTTTTAGAGAGCCTACAATTTTCTGTGCATAGGCGCCATCCCCAAAGACCACGACCGGCGTGCCATACCAGGAGAATCTTGAAATAATATTACGTAATATAAAATGGCCGAGCGGCAATATGACCAGAGCCAGAAACCAGCTGAACAAAAGGAATGCGCGGGAAATATCCTGGAAGGGTTTATTCAGATAAGAAACGCCCGCCAGAAAAAAGAAAACCAGCGTAACAGATTTGGACATGCGTTCCAGTTCTCTTACTGCCGTTAGTCCATAACCGGGATAAAGTCCATTAATCATAAAAACAACAATTCCAAACAGGATCCCCAGTTGGACCAGAGGCGCAACATCCTGCCAGACTACACTGATGCCGCCCAACATGGGTATCAATACATTTCGAAGGAAGGCGACCAGGCGGAAAATACCAAAAAGAATGGCTATATCGGTAATTATAAAAATACTGCTTATTATCCAACTTTTTCTAAAACCCATTTGTATCCTTAAGGATTTCACCTAAAATCTATATATCGACGTGATTTATCATATATTCACAAAAATCATTAAGAACTTTTTCCTTTGACCAGTTTTCAACAACCCAGGACAGCCCTTTTTGTCCGAGTGAACGCATCCGTTCGGGGTTATCTGCCAAGCCAAGGATAGCATCCGCCAGAGCTAGAGCATCTTGCGGCGGTACAACCACTCCCAACCGTCCCACAATCTCGGCTACTTCGGTGCCAGAGTCGGCAGTAGCAATCACTGCTTTACCACTGGCCAATATGCCGGAAAGTTTGGAAGGCATGACCAAATCGGCGGCATCCGCTCGCTGTGGCAAAATGTGAATATCTGCAATATTTAAAAGTTGGTTCAGTTTTTCAAGCGGTTGTAAAGGTAAAAATTGAACATTAGGCAGACCCTTTGCGTCGCTCTCCAAATCTGATCGAAGCGCCCCAGTTCCACAAAGAACAAAGTGAATTTTGGCCTGTACTTGCAGGTGCCTGGCGCCTTTTATAACATTTTCAAGTCCTTGCTTGTGGCCCATATTTCCTGAATATAACACGATGATTTTATCATCGGGAATATTCCATTCTTTCTTCAATGGTTTCTGAGATGCAGATAACGGAAAAATCAATCCCGTATCCACCCAATTGGGAAACAAAAAAGTTTTTTCTAGAGCAACCCCTTTTTTTGCGAGGCGTGCCAGCATTCGGCTTGAAATGGTGGAAATTTGATCAAAACGGCCCAACAGCCAACGCTCTGCCCAGCCTGCCAATTTTGCCATCAGATGGTTGGCAGGCAAAAACCCTAAGTTAGCAGCGGCATCCAACTCAAAGTCTTGAATATGCAGCCAGGCTTTTGCCCCGCTCAAACGCGCTGTAAACAAGGCAAAAGGCGTGTTAAAAAATGATGGGGCAATACTCAGTATCAGATTCGGTCTCCAAGGACATTGCCCCAAAAGAACAGGAAAACTGGTAAGCGCAAATGAGAACAATAGCAAGAGGCGCTTAATCCCTGAAGGTTGAGAGGGCACCCACAAAGGGCATCGGAGTACCCAAACTCCTTGCCAATTTTCCTTGCGATACTGCCATCCACTATACCCTGGTTGCACCTGCCAGTACGGATAGTAAGGCGGCGTGGTGATCACACGCACCTGATGCCCATTCCCAACAAGATAGGCGGCAAGTTCGCCAGTGTATTTGCCTATACCGGTGAGTTCAGGGTGGAAGTTGAGTCCTACAATAAGAATTTTTAACAAAAGACTTCACCCGTTTGCCCTTTATTTCTTTTGCGTTAATAAAAAGTCACCCTGCACATCCATGCCAAGCGCTCCTACTCTGATGCGTGCGATAGGAACCCTTTACACCCAAACTACCTATGAGTCTACTGCAAAAAGGCTTCCTCACCGCGAAGAAGCGAGGGTTTTCTTAAAAATTTTCCGCTTGATTCTTTAAAATCTTAAGAACTTCTTCCTCTTCGTGGTCTTTGCCTGTCTGCGTGCGTCTGCCTGAGCAAGTACACTCGCAGACAGGTACTCGCACAGGCAGGCGGTGAAAAGATCTTTTTTCAGTGCAGGCACATTTGCCTCTGAAAAGCCACCGGAAAGGCTGGCAATGTGTGTGCCGAATTATAAGCCGAAAATAATGATGGAAATCATCTTGTGCTACCTCCCCAGCCGATTCAGCCTGGCTGCCGCTTCGGTAAGCTTTTGCCAGGTGATCTTTTCACGCCACAGGTAATAACCGCCAATCAGCAAAATTGGTACGTAAACCACCAAGTACAGGATGATACTATACACCAGTGCTGAATCCTTGCTTACGGCAAAAATCGAGAGGGTTAAAATTGCGAGGTATTGAAAAACCCCGATCCTCCCCGGTGAAGAAGGGACGGCCGTGCCAACCTGCAACACGACCAAAAGGAGCAGGGAAGCCCAGAACGGCAGCGCCAGTTCCAGCGCCAGAAGAACCAGGTAATTGGTGAACGCACTAAGTATCCAGACAATCAATGACCAGCCCAGCAAACCAATCAGCAGACGCGGACGACGCATTACGTCCAGACTGGTTAATCCGTAGCCCATCTGTTGCATCAGCCATGCCTGCCACGCCGCTGGAACGAAACGGCTTGTTCTCTCCATCATGCGCAAGAAAAAGTCTTTTTGCCAAGCCAGCAGTACAAAGCACGGCACCAGGATCGCAAGCACCAGTGCCATGCCACGCGCCGAGCCGGCCAGCCATTCAGGCAGAGCCATTTGCGATAATAACACCGTCAGCGAAAGCAGCAGAAATAGAAGGTCGGCCACTTTTTCCACCGCAATGGTGCCTAAGACATAGACCTTGCTATCTGCCTCGGCTTCCCCCATCAGATAAGCCCGTGTGAAATCTCCCAGACGCGCCGGCAAAAAGGAATTCACCATTGTTCCAATGGACATTACCGAAAACGCTCTTCCGAAGGAGGGCGCTTTGCGGACGGCGAGGAGCAACCGCCAGCGGATTGCCCTGGCAGCAGCGCTGAACACGTAGCTGGCCACCGCTGCGCTCAAGATGGGCATATTCACCCGGCGCAGGGCATTTGCCGTCTCCCTCAGGTCAACATCACGCAGGGCCAGCCATAGAAAGCCCAGGCTGAATACGACGCCTATCCACAGTTGCCAACTTCCAAGTCCCCAAGGTAGCAAAGCAGGCGAAGCGGCATGGGGCTCTTGTTCAGAGTCCTTCTCACTCGTGCCTGGTATCCGCTTCATACGCTGCTTATCTTCCTGGCTTGCCAAGCCTGTAGCGCGAACATGAGCGCCAGAACTGCCCACAACAGACGTTCCCATACAGCGGACACACTTCCCGACCGTCCCAGGCAGAAGAATACCAGCCCCAGATTAATCATGATTCGACAAGCAGACATTTCAAGCGCCTGCCTGAGCAGACAGGCCTGCTTGAATCGAAGTTTCTGCTGGCTTGCGAGATAGTTAGCAAAACTCAAGGCGGCGGTCACGAGACCCATCCCAAAAATCCACAGTGCGCTGAACCCAACAGAATACCAATCAATCATTCGCATTATCCATTTTCAATTCCGTTGCAGGAACATTGCTATCTACCACAGCCCAATACTCCTGCGCTTGCCGATGTAGCCCGGCGATCAACCCCAGCAGCATCCATAACAGCACCCCTGGCTTGGCCCCTAGTGCTACCGCGTCCGTCAACCCATACAGCAGGTGAGCAAGCAAGCCACCACCCAGGCCAAGGGTCAAAGAACGAGTGAACAGTGAATAGTGAGCAGTGAGTAGTGAACAGTTATCAGTGATCAGTAAATAATGATCAGTGTTCGGTGGTAGATGGCGAGTGGACTTCCAGATGTCGATAAGCATCCAAAATGCCCCGATATACAGCCCAATGAACGCAATCAATCCCGGGATTCCAAGATCAAGAGCCGCCTGCAAGTATTCGTTGTGAGCGTGCCCGATGTCCATATCCGGATGCATCAGAAACAACGGATAGAGTACCGGCATTACCTTGCGAAAAGCGTTCATCCCCATGCCGGTGAAAGGGAAATCCTGAATGCCATAAATTGCCCGCGACCAGAGTTCCAGACGGCCTTCAAAAGTAATTAAAGAGAGTACCGGGTTTGCAGCAAGGTTAAATCCTGTGACCCAGATGCGCACTACCTCCGACTGAAAGGCGAGCAGTATCCCAAATACAATGGCGAGCAGAGCTAGAAGTGCCAGGCTGTACCAGCGCCACCTGGGGGGCAAGGCGATCAGGATCAGCGCGGGCAGGGTCAAGGCCAAGGCAATGTAGCCCCCGCGCGATTGTGTTAGGAAAAAAACTGCGGTGACGAAGAATGTCGCTGTCAGACAGAGTATTGTCACCCCAAACAAGCGCCAGCCACGCATTTTCTCCGGCCAATCTTTTCTTAGTGCGCTCGCGTCCTCGTTCCTTGGGGGTCGCGGTAATAAAAACAAGGCAACACTTATTGTCATCATCAACGGCAGCACCCAGATCAACGCCCCGGCGACCTCGTTAGGATGGAAGCCCGCTTCAGCTCCTTGCAACCCGGTGATAAACCTGGGTATACGGGTTGTTATTGGATCAAACAGGGTGATCTTGGAAGTAAACCAACTCGTACCGAAAACTCCCAGCAAGGTAATTCCCAAACCAATTCCTAAAAAGGCCAGCAAACTCAGGATCCAGCCACGTGGGCGCCCTGCCTCGCGCACCACAGCAAAGAAGACACCGATTCCCAGCACCATCCCACCGATCTTTGGCAGACTGTAGCTGATATCAAAGGTGGCCCACAGGCTGACCAGTACCATACAGAACATCAACAACAGCGTTGCGTTGAGCGGTGTGCGCGGCAGGGGTTCGCGGCCTGTCAGCCAAGCGACGATCCACAGCCCGGGCACCACGAAGAGAACCAGCGATCGGTTGGGAGAGGGAAAGAGCAGAAACGGGGCTGCAAGCGCAAGCAGTACCCAATGCCAGCGGTCACAAAAAAAGGCTGTCTGCCGGAAAACAATGGTCATGCGGTTCAATCTAATGTTATCCAAAGAGTCCGAATCTCATCGGCATTGTAGACCAGCGCATAACGTTCTGGTTGGCGCACGAGGTACCTAGCTTTCAAGATTCCGCCGTATCGTTCCAGGCAAACGAAGTTCTCACTTAGGGAGGTAACATTTCTTCTTGTCATCACGGATCGTCCTCACAAATCTGCCAGCTTTGCATACCGCTTGCCAGGGCTGGTGTGGCGCCGCCGCAACCTCCTTTTGAATTGAGATATCTTGTAAAAACAGGGGATTGCTTCGGGCTAACGCCATCGCAAAGACATTTGTACGATAAAGTATTTTTTTTACAATTTATACCCGGCTTTTTGAGCATCGGAATAGAACATCTTGACGGTATCCAGAGAATATTCATCCAAATTCTTGCCAACCAGTGAAAGCTTTTTCAGAATGTCATGTGTTACAGTGATGACATGACAGCCAATCTCGTCAGCATGGAAAATATTCAACAATTCGCGCGGACTGGCCCAGATCAGTTCCTGGGTTCTGTATGGCGACATAATCTCCGCAGCTTCCCTCATCAGCGGCATCGGGTTGCGCCCCGTATCAGCAATGCGCCCGGCAAAAACTGAAATGTACGAAGGAGCATGGTCTTTCAACGCTATTGAAACTGCACGCACTTGATTAAGCGTCATTATGGCTGTTACGTTCAGTTGCACACCCTCAACCGCCAAACGGCGCACCAAATCCACCGATGATTCGCGCCGTGTATTTGTTACCGGGATCTTCACATACACATTTTTACCCCAGGCGGCAATTTTGTGCGCCTGACGCTTCATCTCATCAAATTCGTCCGAAAAAACTTCAAGTGATATAGGGCGATCTGAAATTTTTTCAAGTACCTGCCGGGAGAACTTCTCGTAATCTGAAATGCCACTCTTGCGCATGAGTGTAGGGTTGGTGGTGAAACCTTTGATATGTGGATTGAGGTACAGTTCCAGGATACCGTCCAAATCGGCGCCATCGGCGAAGATTTTCACCTTCAATTGATCAAGTGTTTTCATTTTGATCTGATCCTTTTACTGCTTCTTGGATTAATATCTGAACTTTTATTTGCCTGAAGTTGGGCAAAAATCGAGATTTTGGTTCAGATCTTTACGCAGTACTTTGTAAAATAATATCAGCTATGAACGCTGTATCGTCCACTGTAAAGTCAGCGGGAGCGCCTTCGTAGGTTTCGGCATAGTGATAATCCACAAAAATCGTTTTCAAACCGGCGGTGCGGCCCGCGGCGACATCCTTCCAGCGATCCCCTACCAACCAACTTTGTGAAAGGTCTAATCTGTACTTTTCCGCCGCCCGCAAAATCAGGCCGGGCTTAGGCTTGCGGCAGTCACAGTTATCCATGTTATCATGATAGCAGACAAAAATATCACGCAAGGGAAGGCGGGATTGGATCAGCGCATTGATAGACTCTACCACCTCTCGGGATTGTGTGCCGCGTGCCACATCCGGTTGATTGGTGATGCTGATCAAAACATACCCGCGTTTTGCCAACTGTTGTATTGAAGAGATTGCACCTGGAAGTATTTCAACATCCTCCAACCGCGCAGGGGGATATGGCTTTCCGTCACGTACAACCGCGCGATTAATGACTCCATCACGATCGAGAAAGACCGCCGGCAAACCAGCCATTACTTAACCGATTCCCACTTCGTCTGGGCAGCTTTCAAGCATGGATGTGTAACCAGCAAATGCTGGACAATCGAATGGAAGGCCTCAGTATGCGGCGTAACATGCTCTGGGTTGACGGTAGGAATTACAACGCAGGCATCCGCAACCTGTGCGGTATAGCCGCCGTCACGGCCTACTATTCCAACGATTTTTGCGCCCACTCCCTTTGCCAATTGCAGGGCCAGGACCAGGTTTGGGCTGACATTCTTCTCAAGATTGCCACCGCCCACTGAGAACACAAGGACGCAATCTTTGGCATTCAAATGACTACCTTCCAGCCAGCCTTTGAAAACGGACGCCCAGCCTTCATCATTCGTGCGTGCTGTGAGCTCGGAAACATTATCGGTGGGGGCATACGTCTCGATGCCCGCAATCTTGCGAAAATCGTTGACGGCGTGTGAAGCATTGGCGGCGCTTCCGCCTACACCCAAAACAAATAGCCGCCCTCCCCCTTCGCGGGTTTGGGCCAGTATATTAGCCATTTCTTCAATAGCAACGATATCCAATTTGTTCAGGATTTCCGCTGCTTCAGCAATAAACGTCTCAGTGAAGTTCATGGTTTTCCCTTTTTTAGAAATTGATCAGAGTCCCTGGCGAGCAATGCATCCAGTTCGCGCAGGCCTTCAAAAGATCCGATCTCGTAAAAGCGCTGTTTTACTTCATATGCTAAGAGTCTGCGATCAGCTGCTAATTTTTGATAGATCTCCGCCAGGTCGGCGGGTTGACCCTCCGACAGGGGTGTAAATATTTCAGGCTGGAACATGCCAAGGCCGTAATCAATATATTCCATACGCGGGCTAGGATTTTTCTTATCGTAGCACAAAATCTGTCCGTCAACCATTTCCACATTACTGTTATCCCATTTACCCCGATTGCGATAAACTGTCATCAAAGCGGGTTGTGTGTGACGGTCAAAATGTACCTGGATATCGGCGTAATCGCACGGCAGGTACGAATCACCATACAAAACGAAAAATGGTCCGTTCAATAAACGCGATGCCTGGCGGATCGCTCCGCCTGTGCCCAGCGGAGTCTCACCGTCGAAAACATATTCAACAGTCAACCCAAATTGTTTTCCATCGCCGACCGATTCACGGATCATTTCTCCGCGATACCATGCAGAAATGATCACATGCCGGATGCCATGTGAAAAGAGTAAACGTAATTGATGAGCAATGAATGGCAAGCCGCCTACTTCTACAAGCGCCTTGGGAATTTTTCCCGTAATGGGGCGCAGGCGTGTGGCGAGCCCGCCGGCCAGGAGAACCACAGGATAAAGATTCATCCGATTAAAGTTTTGGTCCCTTCAAAGTCGAAGCGGAAGCGCATTTCTTCCAGCCCGGCTTTAGACATGGCGTGACGAAGACGATGATGGTCTTCTGCATAGAACATGAGAAACCCACCCCCTCCGGCTCCAACCAATTTTCCGCCCAATGCGCCGTTTTTCATGCCGAGATCATACCATTCATCAATTTGCGGATTACTCATGCCGCTGGAACGCCTGCGCTTATGCTCCCAATGCTCGCGCATTAAGTCACCGAATTCGGAAGTGCGCCCAGCCACCAGTGAATCTTTACTACGCAAGCCCAATTCCCTGACATAATGCATGTTGGAGAGCATGGCTTCATCCATTTCTTTACTGCGTTGATCCTGATCTTTCAAAATAGAGGATGCGCTGCGGGAAAATCCCGTAAAGAATAGCAACAAATTGTCTTCCAGATCAAACAAGGTCTCCATGCTGATTGGCACAGGATAGGCATTGACCGAATCATCCTGGTTAAATTCGAAGCAGGTAATACCGCCATACGCTGCAATGTATTGATCCTGCTTACCGATGGGTTCTTTCAGGATGTCGAGTTCGATCTGGCAGGCCAGGCGGGCTAACTCGTCGGGCAATATCAAACGGCGGCGGTGGGCGAACAGCGCTTTTAGTAAAGCGGTCGCAAAACTGCTTGAAGAGCCAAGTCCTGTTCCAGCAGGGATGTCGGCCAGGGTTGTAATTTCCAATTGAGGGGTCTTAAAATCCAGCATACGGATCGCTTCACGGATAATGGGGTGTTGAACTTCATCCACCGCTTTGACTTTTTCAAGCTGGGAATATTTCAAGAAAATTCCTGGAACGAACGGGCGCATGACGTTGACAAAAACATACTTGTCAATAGCGGCTGAGATGAGAAAACCGCCGAATTGGCGGTAATACGACGGCAAATCGGTGCCGCCGCCACCCAGGGTAATGCGCAGGGGACTACGCGTAATAATCATAACCAGAATCCTTATATATTTTTTCCACCGCTGCCAATGCAGCGCGCGCGTCATTCAAATTGGCAGATGGCGTGCGTTTCAGGCGGATATCTTCCAGAAACTCGGCAAATTCAAGCGCCCACGAATTATCGCCGCGCGGATATTCCCAAACTGTTGTGTCAGGTGGTCCCATTTCAGGGAGCATTTTGTAAAAAGATAATTTTTCCACGCCGTAGCTGCCGCCTAAGCCCTCGATGTGAAGTTTGGCATTCTTTCCATAAATTTCAAGAGAGAAGAGATTCTTCCATTCAGTGCAACTGACGTGCAGAAAAGCGGTTTGGTTTTTGTCGGTTCTCAAGAGAACAAATCCATTATCGTCCACCGGCATATCCCAGAAATAGGTGTGCGCAAAGCCTTGAACTTCGCTAAAGTTTCCCAGGAACCAGCGCGAGAGATCTATCAGATGCACGCCCTGATCAATTAATTCGCCGCCGCCGGAAAGGGCCGGGTTGGCGCGCCACTCGCGGTCGTAACCCTTGCGCCCGCCGTGCCCGTAGCGCCCGCGCACAAACATCAGTTCGCCGAGTTCGCCTGCGTTGACTAACTCTTTTGCCTTGAGTAACGCTGGATGATAACGATGATTAAAGCCCACCCGCACCTGCACATTATTTGTCTTTGCAGCTTCGATCAATGGATCAAGTTCGGCCACGTTACGGGCGGCAGGTTTTTCCACCAATACATGTTTGCCAGCGTTGACGGCCGCAAGACTGGTTTTAACCAGCGCATCATTGGTCGCGGCCACGATCACAATATCCACATCATCACGCTGGACGGCTGAAAGCCAGTCAGTTGTAGCATCGCAATTGGGAAAGCCAACCGCAAGTGCCTGCGCTCTCTTTTCATCCACATCGGCGCAGACGACGAGTTTCGCGCCTGCCAAGGTCCTGGAACGTTTCTGCCCGATCAGACCACAACCGAGAATGGCTACCCCGGGGTTATGCTTCATAGGTCACCCCACGATTGGCCGCGATCCTTTGGGACAATGCGGCGCAGAGTATAAATATCAGTTTTTTGCAAATCTTCCAAATGCCCCGGAAAATGTTCCCAAGGATCCCAGACTGCGCTGATAAGCTTGCCTGTGATACCATCGCTCAGAGAAGACCCTAAAAAAACCGTTAGAGCAGCTCCTTTTTCCAATGGGGCGCCACCCTCTTCTTTTTGTTTAAGCGCCCGTTCGTAAAAACCGCGCCCAACTTTATCCATACCCGCCTCCAGCACTTCGTCGAGCAGACGCGTGTTGAGCGCGCCGGGCGCTATTGAATTGATGTCCACACCATCGTCCTTCACTTCCTCGGCCAGTGTCTCCATGAAACGCACAATCGCGGCCTTCGAAGCGGCATAGGCGCTGATAAAAGGCAATGGCGCAGTTGCGCCTCCACCGGAAAGTTGAATGATCTTCCCGTAACGATGCGAGCGAAAATGCGGCAGAAACGCCCTGGCAGTTAAGATCGAACCGAGCAGGTTGATCTCAATGGCCTGTACCCATTCATCCCAATCAATTTCTTCAATACGCCCTTTTGGACCATAAACACCGGCGTTATTTACAAGGATGTGGATTTTGGGAAAGGCCTGTAATGCGGCGGATGTCAGACGAGCGACATCCTCGCGCTTCGATACATCGGCGCGGATCGCTTCCACCCGTTGACCTGATTCAGCAAGACCTTTGAGTTTGGTCTGCGCCTCAGCCAACTTCGCCTCATCACGTGCGCACAGAAAAACATCGGCTCCCGCCATCATGTAAGCGGTTGCAATCGCCTCGCCCAGCCCTTGATTGGCTCCAGTGATCACTGCGGCACGACCTTTTAAAATACCGCTCATATCTCCACCGCCTTTCCAACAGCCACATAAATCACGTTTGTTTGGGATTCCAACGCGGCAGAAAGGAAACGATTCGCGTCCAAAATTAATGGCTTGCGCATGGCGGCAATGATCTCCGGCATGGAAACAGCGCGATAATCCGGCCACTCGGTTTCAATGACAAGCGCATCCGCATTTTGTACGCTCGTTAGCGGTGAAGCGCATAATTGAATAGCGGAATATTGTTCCGGTAATTGCTTTACCAGCGGATCGTGAGCCTGCACCTGCGCGCCCTGCTCCATCAGCCATTGACATAACTCAATGGCGCTGGAACGGCGTAAAGTATTCGTACCGGGTTTATACGTCAGCCCCCATACTGCGATCGTTTTATCGCCCAACCCGCCCAGTAATTGTGTCAGTCTGCGGCGCGGCCAATTCTTATGAGCGTCATTGCTTGCCCGAATGGCAGGGAAAAGATGCAGAGGCAGCTCGTGTTCCTTTCCGATCTTCGTAAGAAAGGTAATGTCACGCGCCAATGTGCCGCCCGCGAAAGCTCCGCCAGGTCCAAGGTAAGCCTTCGGCCCAATTCGCGACTCGGATTTCAACCCGCGTTCCACTTCTTTCGCATCGGCCCCGACCTGCTCGCAAATAGCGGCGATCTCGTTGATGAATGTCACGGATGTTGCCAGAAAAGCATTCAGCGCATGTTTGGTCATCTCTGCGGATTCGACCGACATCCACTCAATGTGATCCGTGAATGGATATAACAATTCAGTAAAAACCTTGCGGCTTTTTTCGCTGCGCACACCGATCACCACGCGGTCAGGCTGGGTGAAGACCGAAATAGCCTTTCCCAGCCGCAAATTTTCAGGCGAATAAGAAAACGAAACCTCCACATCAGTCCACGCCTTGGCAAACAAGTCTTCGAGACGCTTGCTCGTGCCGACCGGCAGTTGCGAGGAAATCAACACTTCCTGCCCGGTTTTGAGATACGGAAACAAACGGGAAACACACTCAACCACATAATCCACATCCGCGTTGTCATCATCATCCACGGGTGTGTCATAAGCGACCCAGATCACTTGCGCATCACGCAGCGCCTGAGCGGGGTCGGTTGTAAAATCAAGAGTACCCGCCTGAATGCCTTTTTTGACCAAATCTTCCAGCCCCGGTTCGAAGAGAGGCGGCTTGCCATTGCGCAGACTGGCAATCACGCTTTCGTTAAAATCAAGGCCAGTAACGCGGTGACCACCGGAGGCCAGGCAGGAGGCGGTTACCGTTCCGAGGTGCCAAAGACCAAGAACACAAACTTTCATGATCTGTAACTCCTCACGGATATCATTGCGAGGAGGGCGTAGCCCGACGAAGCAATGACAGAATCTGCTAAATTTGGATTCTGACGAGTAGAACCCATTATCTTTGCTCCAGAAGCCAGTGATTCGCCTGTAAATATTCCAGCGTGCGGATAATTCCCTGCTGGATGGTCAGTTTTGGCTTCCAACCCAAGGCGCGGATCTTGGCGGTATCCAGAAAAATAAACGGGTTATCGCCAATCCAGCCGCGTTCACCGCCCGTGTACTTTAGATTAGGCATCAACCCCAAGTGGCTTGTTATCCAGCCGATTGAGTCGTTCACCTGACAATATTCGTCGGTACCAAGATTATAAATATTGATCCTTCGACCCTTCGATGAACTCAGGGCAGGCTTTCGCTCAGGAGAGCCTTTATCCTGAGCCTTTTCAACGACAAAGAGGATGGCGTCAATACAATCCTGCACATAAAGATAAGACTTACGCTGGCTGCCATTTCCGAGGACTAACAACTCTTCAGGGTTTTGCAGCAAGCCCCTGTAAAAATCAAAAACGTGCCCGTGCGAGTAACGTTCGCCGAGGATGGAAACAAAGCGAAAGATATACCCTTGAAAACCGTACCCTTCGCAATACGCCTGAATTAGACCTTCGCCCGCCAGTTTGGAGGCCCCATACAAAGAAGTCTGGATCGGGAAAGGAGCATCTTCAGGAGTGGGAATGACCTGCGCCTCGCCATAGACAGAACCCGTGGATGAAAATGCGACCCGCCGAATACCGTTAGCGCGCATGGCTTCCAACACATTATACGTGGCAATCGTATTCTGCTCCAAATCCTTGCGGGGGTGTTCTGTGCCAAAGCGCACATCGGCATTGGCGGCCAAGTGGAAGACAAATTCCGCGCCGCGCATAGCCGCAGTTAACGCCGGCAAATCCAGCGTGTCGCCTCGCACCAGGCGGAAGTTTGGGGATGCGCAGGCCTGCTCCAGAAAACGTTCCTGCCCCGTGGAAAAGTTGTCAACCCCAATCACAAAATGACCGGCCTGTAACAGCCGGTCAACCAGATTACTCCCGATGAATCCGGCCGCGCCGGTGACAAAATAGTGCATAATCAATCTCCTGCTTGCACAGCGGTCCTTCGCTGTGCGCCCTGATTGTAACTTAAAATTCCACCAAGTGATTCCAAAACTTAACTATACTGCACGCGGGGACAAATTGCGTTTTCCCTGGCAACACCCGCCAGGGCAGTTGTGTTCAATGGTGATTCGGCGGGATGAATCCCTGCCTCAGTACGTGGAAGTCCGCTAAAGCGGACTCGTCGCGCCAGCGGCCAGCGCGAAGCGCTTCCATGTACTGAGCAGGCGGCTTCAGCCCCGCGAAACGGATTACACAAAACCACAATTTGTGACTTTCATGGTTTTGTCAAGGCATCCACCGCTGCCTGGTCTTCGAGATAGTCCTGAATATCGTAATGTACAGGAATATCCCTGCTGCCCAACGACATGATATTTAAGATGGCTGAGCAGTAACCTTCAAGTGACGGTCATGTCAAATTCTGCGAGAGGAAAAGAGATGACTCGTTGAATTCGCTCATGCTGCCGGGCGATCTTCTCAAGGCTCTTATAGACCGGCGCGTCGAAATATTCTTCCCCACATTTGTCGCAAACCCAGGCAGGCACGTTTTCAACGTAAATTGTCCGTCCTCTATAACGGAAGCGCGCCAGGATACGCCGTTGTTTCATTTCTCCTTCGCAAAATTCACATCTATCGCCTTTCATAACGCTCTACCTCTTTTCTTCCACATAAGCTGTGATTATCAGGAATGTGCCTGATGCCAGGAAGCGACACACTGCATAGGCGCGCCTATTGTCCATCGTATCGCCAAGTACTTCGTATCGAGTACCGCGTGTGGAGTCGTCAGTTTTCAATGGGCGCCCCGCAGCCCTTACAGGGCGCCCCGCGATGCGGGATCTTCGAGATGGCAGCGAGGGTGTGGGTGTCCCCAAAGGGGATGATATTGAAAATCGTCAGCCGCTCCAGCCCATAAGCCAGGGTAGTGGCGGGCGGTGCCAGGGAAAAATATATCAGGCATTTGCTCCTTGCGCCGTCCCTCCCACCGAACGCAGGACGGTGTGCGAAGCATGCTGTGGACGGCGCCAGATTTACCCTGCAAACGCCGCCGAGGACGGCGGCTTGAGCGTGTGTATTTGAGGCTAAACGACTACGACCCTACGACCCCGTCCCCGCAATCACCACCCAGGCCGTGCGCACCAGGATGCGGAAATCCAGCCACAGCGACCAGTGATCAATATACTCCAAATCCATGCGCACCCAGTCGTCAAAATTAGTGATCTTGTTACGCCCTCGAATCTGCCACAGACACGTGATACCCGGCCGGATGCTGAGCTTGCGCTTGTGCCAAAATTCATAGCGCTCCAACTCATGCCGAAAAGCAGGCCGGGGGCCGACCAGGCTCATATCGCCTTTTAATACACTCCACAACTGCGGCAGTTCGTTCAAGCTGTATTTGCGCAGGAAACCTCCGAGGGGAGTCATGCGCGGGTCATTTTTCATCTTAAATACCGGCCCCGTCATTTCGTTATGAGCTTCCAATTCAGCCTTGCGCTCATCGGCATCGGCCTGCATGGTGGTGAACTTATACCCGGTGAACTCCACGCCATTGCGGCCCACCACCCGCCACGGATAAAAAACCGGCAGGTGCGGCGTAGTGAGCTTGATCGCCAGGGCAATCAACAAGAACAGCGGCGAGAACAAGATGAGCAATAGGCTGGAAACGATCAGGTCAAACACCCGTTTGACAAACAACATATCCGAGTCCCAGCGCGGAGGCGCGAGAACGATGGCGGGCAGGTTCAACTCCGCAAAGGGATAGAGTGTTTTCAACGTCTGCGGATCGCGCAGTAACACTTCCGGCACAATGCGCAGCAGCACACCCATATAATCGCAAGCCTGAATTACGCCCTCCATCCACCCGCCATCCCTCAACGGCTGGATGGCAATCACCTCGTGAATCGGGTGATGGATCAATAAGCCGCCCAGATCGGCCACATCACCGAGGCGCGGCACCTTGACGCCTGCCGCTTCTTCGCCCGGCGGGGACAATTGCCCCAACAGGCGATACTCGGTCGGTGAAAGGGCTGCTTCAAAATAGCGGATCATCCAGTCCAGCGCCGAGCGCCCCCCCAATAGCAGTACGTTTTTGGCATATACCCCGGAACGCTGGCGCAGCAGGAAATAACGGCGCAACAGCAGTTGATAAGCGCTTAAGATCAGCGCGCTGAGCGCCATGAATGAAATTACAAACAGCCGGCTTGCATCAAAGCTCTTCAAGGCAAATGTAACTAATGTCACCAGGCTGATGCCTGATAGCGCGGCCAGTACGCTCGGCAGGATGATACGCATCCGGGAGTGGTACAACAGGCGGCCATAGTTCGGAAAGGCCGGCAAGACCAGCAAGGCGGCCGCCAGCACGATCAAATAGATCCAAAACAGATCGCTTAGCGGGGGTATTTGCCCTAATACGGGCGCCAGCAGTGTAAATAGGCCGGAAAAATACAGGAATTTACCCGGCTGCATCCAGGTTTGCAGGATCGGAACGAGAGAATAAGCACCTAAAAAGGCGAGCCATAAAGCTGCCGCGTCTAGGAGCCAGAAGAAGCGACGAGGGATCATTGAGATTGCCCCCCAGCCACCTGGAAATAAAACGACTCGAGACCGCCTGCTATGATTGGCCAAGCCAGCACTTCACTCGCTACGCGGCGCGCCGAATTCTCAAATTGCATACGCAGAGATGAATCCTGGAACAAACGCAAACATCCATTGGATACTTCAAGCGGGTCATGCCCAACGACCAAGGCAGCCCCTTCCTGCTCCAGCAAATTGGGCAAATCACCCACACGATTAATGACAATCGCCCGCCCAGCCGCCAAAAACGGATTGGCTCTCGATGGCCATCTAGCGCGGCTTGCGAGCGTATCCGCCATAGGAATGATTGCAACATCACAGGCCGATACGTAATCCTGCAAGGCTGCCTCCGGAACAAAGCCGGTCTCGGTAAACTGCCCAGACTGCTTGAGGCCGCCTGGAATTTGGACACCGTGCTTTCCAATCATAAAGACATGGCATGTTGAGTTCTTTTGAAAAAGAATCCGCAAGGAATCAAAAAACAAGGCCGCGTCGGCTGGCATCAACGCCCCAACGCAGATGGCTATGGATTGATCCTCCGATAGCCCCAGCCGTTTTCGTGCTTCTCCCCGGTCACTCACCGACACAGATTCGAGATCACACCCTTGCTTCAAAATACGAGCGGATTCTGGATGAACACCGAGGGCCATCGCACGTTCGTACAATGCTTCTGAAATGGTTGTAGTACCATCTGCCTGAGTGCGGAATGCTTCTTCGAAAAAAGTTTCGATTGGATCGACAAGATGCAGCAACTGTCCCGTGCGTTCGGCCTGTGTACCGCCTCGTCCCCACCAATCCGCCCAGTCTAAAACCAGCTTACCGCCATTCATCTTGCGGCACAGCAAAGCAGGCAGAATGACCGCTGGACGAGAATCAAAAGCATGGATGATGTCAAAACGCCTGTTTCGCAAATGCCACGAACGCCACAGAGTATCCCAGATATCCCATCCACTCCGCCCCAAGCCCCACAACAGGTCGGGGGTGTGAATGATCTCCACTCCTTGAGACACTTCGCGCTCGAAGCCCCAGCGTTTATCGGCAGAAATCGTCAAGAGAGTAACGGAGTGACCACGCCGCACCAAATATTGCCCCGCATGATAGGCTCGAAAAAAGGTGCCGCCGCTCCAGGCAACGTTATGGTTGAGCATTAGGATTCGCATTTTTATCTTTGGGCAGCTTGTTCAAGAATTCGAAGGGTCTGCTCGGCGCTTTGTTTCCAAGTAAACGAAAGAGCGTGATTACGTCCTCGCTCAATTAATGATTGGCGCAATTCAGCATTGTATAGCACTTGGGCCATTCCATTCGAAATCGATTCTATGTCATAAGGATTTACAAGTATGGCAGCGTCACCAGCTAACTCTGCCATACTGCCACAATTAGATGTTACAACTGGACAACCACACGCCATCGCTTCTAATGCGGGGAAGCCGAATGTCTCATACAGTGTAGGTATCACAGCCAAGTCAGCGTTCAAATAAGTCTCAGTGACTTTTTCATGGGGATCAAGCCGGCCAGCAAAAATGACATCGTTTGCCATGCCAACTGACTCAGCCACACGACGAAGTTCAGAGAACGTAACAGTAACCTCACTTCCGACCAATAATAAAACGTGGGGCAAATTCCAGCGCTGTTTCAATTGCCCAAAAGCCTGAATCAGCCGTGTGTGATTTTTATAGCCATAGGTTGCAGACACATATAATATGTAAGGACGTCCATTTGTCAAGGTCAAATTGTTATTACTTGCTGATTTGATTGACGGGAACTCGGGCAAGCATCCGATATCTTGTGCAAGACCATGCGGCACTACATTCACACGAGCCGCTGGGATACCGGTCCAACGAATGAGGTCGCGTTTGGAAGATTCTGTAAAAATGATGACTTGTCGCGCTTTATGCAGTGACAAAGGCAGGATCACTTTAAGATATGCAGTCCGAAACTTGCTATACGATTCAGGCGAGTCGTAGAATTGAATGAACTGTACGGCCAATACGACAGGCACTTTTAACGCAAGAGGCGCAACTGTCGCAGTTGCAAAATAAACATCCAGTTGATGACGGGCAAGCGCAAGTGGCAAAGCCGTTTGCTGATAAAGAATCCGCGCTGTACGATTCTTCGGGACGCCCGTCAACTTGACCACTTGCACATTCGGGGGGTACTCATCCAGCAAAGGATCAGCCCAATCTGGAGTAAATAGGAGATATTCATTTTGTGGGGCAAGCTTGGAAAACCACGCCAGGAGCGATTGAAGATACATCCGCATGCCACCAGGACCTTGACGGCTTGTAGCTTCGCCCGCTGATATATTGTCAATACCGATGCGCACAGAAAATTTTCCTCTCGGTCACCTGGCGTAAATAATAATTGATCTACGCAAGCCAAACGGTATAGCAGTTAAATACAAAAATAGAAATCGCAGACTCCTCAACCAACCAGCTTGCCTTATTAGTACATTAGCCACCCTTAAAGCAGGAAAAAATCTCCAATCAACTGTTCTACGACAAACTATTTTAAATTTTGCCTTTTCAACGGCCCATTTTAACGATTTGCTTGAAAAATAACTGCAATGCACCGGGCGGATATAATCCCAATCAATTCCTTGTATCTGACTTGCCAGCGAATCAATATTGCCGGTTTGGATTACCAAACACCCACCTTTTCTAAGATGTTTTCTACACCAATGCAAAAGATACCTAGGTTGGGGAATATGCTCAATGACCTCATTCATATGAATCACATCAAAACTGGAATCTGGAAATGCTTGATCAAGCGGCAAAATAGAAATCTCGGCTTTCAAACCATATTGCTTGCGCGCAATCTCAACACCATCTGCATTTACGTCTAATCCAAATGTCGTATAATTAATTTTTTCTGCTAAGCTAAGCAACAAGCCATCCCCTATACCAATATCCAGAAATCGCCGATCGGGGCCAGGCAAAACGTATCTTGCGATGCTTGCAAGTCGTTCATTTGCCCTAAATAGGGCTAACTCATTTCCTTCCGTAAGCACACTTTCACTACCCAAGTATTCTTTATTATAGTTGATAGGTGGCGCATTCACTAGGAAAACAAAACCGCAAAACGCACACTTGATCAAAACCAGTTGATTGGCTACGCCCAAGTACATGCGCGTCACTCGGTAATATAATGACAAATTAGTTGAATCACACAATGGACACTTTGTATGTCCAAAATCAAATATTTCAGTCTTCATGCGTTCACCAGTTCAGAATAGATTTTAAGCGTCTTGTTAGCAATTTGCAGGTCACTGTATTCTTCGGTTACTCGCGCTTGACCTTTTTCAGCCAAAGTCTGGCAAAGCGCTGAATCTCTCATGAGATCAGACAATCGGCATCGCAGTTCGTCCACATTACCTTCATGAAAAATCAACCCTGCATCACCAATCACTTCGGGAATTGCACCTGAATCTGATCCAATGACTGGAATTCCGCATGCCATCGCCTCTACAATGACTCGCCCAAACTGCTCCTTCCACCACCGTGTTGTTCGACTCGGTAATACTAGTGCATCCATTACTTGATAATAGGGCAAAACCAGGCTACTACTTCCTGGCGAAAAAATTAAAATGTCGGGTTGATGCGATAAAAGAATTTTTCTCATAGATCCATTACCAACGCAAATCAAGCGGGCATGCCTAGTAGCAGGGTCTGCCCGTATCAAGTGAAAAGCACTCAAGAGATCCTCTAATCCTTTTTCGCTTTCAAAGCGTCCAACAAATCCAATAATAAATTCGTCGGGGGCTAGCCCCAGTTCTGAACGAATTTGCAGTCGTCGGCTTAATGCCGCAGAGCGAAAATGAGAAGCATCAGATCCTACACACGGAAAAACCGCCACTCGGTCATTGGACACACCGGATTTAACCAACAGATACTTTGCTTCCGAACTTCCTGCAATATAAAAATCCACTTGTGTTCGCGCCCAACGGGCAAGCATTTCTTGTGCTAACCCCTTCAAGCCAAAAAGCGGCAAATTTGCCCAAACAAAAACTACAACTTTTGCCTTCGGAGCGTACCATCGTCGGCACAAGAGTGCTTGGAACAATATAAAACTACTCTCTTCATTTTCAACATAAACTATATCGGGAGGGTCTTGGCGAAATCCAAGATCGCGGCTCGCCAGAGAAAAGCGCGTCGAAGTATGGATCGGGAATGGGAACACACAAGGATACAACCGGACAGCATAATCTTGACCATCCGCAAAATCCACATGGGCCAAGCCATAGGGAGAGGGGAATTGATCAGGACTAATGACCGTCAAGTCCACCGATTGCCCTATAATAGGCAATTTGCCGCGATATTGTTTTTCCAAGTAAGCATGGCTGATGAGAGCAACACGTGGTTTAACCATTTACATAAATCCGTAATGTTTTAGTAATGCCAGGGTCAAAGCCGTGACGATGAGGCTGTCTATAACTTCTCTGACTTCTGCCTTATGTTGCATCTAGGGCATTTCCTTGGCTGCCGCGCTGTAGACCAGCCGCGCGCCCGCCAATACCATTCCTAATACAGCCCAATAGATCGGAGCGGTGAAAATCAGGTTAGTCAATGACGACAGCCACAAAGCAATTGCCGCTCCCAGCAAGCCCAGCAATAGATACCGATCCGCTTCTGACGCCGAACGACAGAACGCCCTCCGCCATCCCTGTGTCAGAATCAGAAGATGGAGAATCCCATACCCCAAAAAGCCGACAAGTCCCGCCGTGTGCAAAACTTCGAGCGGAAAGTTGTGGCTTCCCTCCCCCCCTGGATTGGGATAATATTTCAAATAGGCATCCTGTCCATTGCCCCAGAATGGATTGCGTGCAATATCCTCCCACATTCCAGACCACATCTGCAGCCTCGCCCCCGCTGTTCCAGTAGCATAAGCCTCTGGTTGGAACAGTTGCAAGGTGCGCCCCATAAATGCTTGATAGAACCCCTGCCCGCCCGGCAACTGACTCATGATCCAGAATCCAATAATCATAATGATGGGAATCAGCGCCGCCAAACGAATCGATCTTTGCAACCGCTTGCGTAAAAAGAGATAGAACGCAATCACTCCCAACCCACCCGCCAAGCTCACCACGTTCTGGCGGGAAAATCCCACTACCAACCCCGCTACATTTATCACGCCGACCAACCACAACCACCATGCAGGTTTGGACTGGGGTGTCAAAACAATAACTGTTACAATCGCCAGAACTGCAGCGGAGATGACTCCGCCTGAAACCCCAGAAAACTTAAAGCGTGCAAATTCGGTCTGGACTAATTCGCCGCCAATCAACGCGGGCCCATCCTCCGCAGTAACCATACCCTGGAAAAAGGGAATCCCCAAACTTGCCCCGATGGTTACGATGATCAATAATGCGTTAAAAAACGTGACCGAAAACAGCAAAGCCGACATTGCCCCGCGCCACTGTCGCGTGCGAACCACAAGCCAATAGATGGCTACAAGGTGCAGCAAATTCAGCCCTAATAAAAACACCCTGCCCAAGGGTTTGATCAATGATTCGTAGTTAGCAAAATTGACTAACGTCCAAAAGAGAAAAGCCCCCCACAATACGAAACCTGCGGCTGCCAGCGGCACATTTGAACGCGCAATTCGCCAAGTAGCTTTGTGCGTCAACAGCCACAGAAAAACCAGCGGCAAGAATATCTGACTGGCCCTTAGATTCAGCCCTCCCAGGTTGATCGAGAAAGGTATCCAAACACTAAAACAAACTAAAAAAATAAAAACAGATGTTAGCGTGAATCTAGGCAGACCTAGAGCCCATGGGCTACGGTCGGTCACCTTTTTGGTAACTATTGGATTAAACGCGGCTTTCATGGGGTCACGCACTGTTTTAGATCCCCGGCCACAGAGAGACAGCCGAGCAAATCGAGCGCGGGTTGGAACTGCGGGTTGAATTCGAGCGCGGCCTGCAATTGGGCAATAGCAGACTCACGCTGCCCCTGCCGGGCATAAGTGATAGCAAGAGCCTGCCGAAACCAGGGATCCTGCGGAGACTGCTGCACGCTGCTCTCCAAAAAGAGAACGGCCACATCCAGTTGCCCCGTTCCTTGATAATAATTACCACGGATTGCATTTGCCAATGCACCGCCCACCCCGTGAGCATCCAATAACTGCACCGCTTCCGCAGTTCGCCCGGTCATCTCAAGAGCATGCGCAAATTCGACAATTCGGTAAGCATCGGCAGGGGAAGAACCCGGAGAGCGGGCACGATCGTAGATAGTAGCAAGATACCAAGCCGCGAGAGGATCGCTTGGATCAAGAATTCGCATCTGCTGAAAAATAGTCGAGGCTTGCTTGAAGTCGCCATTCCACATCGCCACGCGTCCCAAGTTGCGTTGCAATTGCCTGTTAGTCGGATATAGCTGGGATACTGAGTGTGCCAGACGAGCATCTACACGATGATCGACAACTGTGTTCCGAACACCAAGCGCATCCTCCGACCTCGATAACCCTGTCTCATCAAGCATTTGATCGAACCCGACGATACTGATGGCTTTGACCAATGAGATTGATAACCAGTTGTTTACGAGAGAAGGTAATGCAGCAACACAAACCGACAAACCCATAAAAAGCAACAAATAAGTGCGCCACGAGCGATAAAAGCTCTTTAGAAAGCCAGCCTCTGGAGCGCTTAGATTATTCTCTTCGATGGGCACGATTTGCCTCTGTTTGTACTTTCTGATAAATGCCAACTAATTGATTAATACTTTGCTCCCACGTAAACATGCGCACCCGACGCAGTCCTTTGGCAATCAAATCTTGATGCAATTCAGTATGGGTTAACACCTCGACTACCATCCGCGCCAGACCAGCGTAATCATCTGGCGGAGATAACAGGGCTGCGTCACCCACCACTTCTGGCAAAGACCCCGCCGTAGAGGTCACCACCGGCAAACCACAGGCCATTGCTTCAAGAGGCGGCCATCCAAAACCCTCATAGTGGGATGGAAAAAGTAACAGATCACAACTTTGATACGTTTTTATCAAAGATGCTTCATCCAGTCTGCCCAGATGGGTTACTCGCTGAGTCAAACCAAGTCTGGCGATGATGCGGTGTTGTTCACTCGTAAAGTCCTGGCCCACTTTGACCAGACCAACATCCAATCCCAACTCGCGCAACAGGATGGCCAACACCTGAAAAACGCCTTCAACATTCTTATACGGCTCGTTGGTGCCTACATGCAGTAATAGGTACGATGAACCTAGTCCGTATTTCTTTTTGAATGCCGCCCGATCTGTTCCACCCCGACTAGGCTGAAACCCGGCACCCAGCCCCGGGTAGACCACTTGGACACGTTCAGGAAGGCACCTGGTTAAGCGCAAAACATCCTGTCGGGTATTCTCAGAATCGGTCACTACACACGCCGCTTTGGGCAAAAAAGATAACAGCCATCTTTGAATTTTGGAATTAATAAATGGCAGAGCAGCCGGCGAAAAAAGTCCTGCCTGTGCAATTTGCATCAGATCGTGACAGGTAACTACTGTGCGTTGAGGATCAAGCCCCTGTAGTAGATGTGCAAATAAATGCTCAACAATATGGTTGATATCCCCTTGTTGATTTCGAACACGCAAAGGATTATATCCATAGATATAGCCATATTTGAACATTTTCTGAGCGATCCTAGGCAACCTAACAGGAGGCTGCGACAATGCCGGTGTCGAGTCTTGTACTTGAATTCCCTTGTTATAGCGGCCTAATCCATCCACCAGGTGATCGGAATATTGTTTGATGCTATTCGGTTCGTCTGGCCATTGGCGGAAAATACTGACACGCATCAGGATCGGACCTTTCCCACAAATCCGTAACTCTTGCTTATTTCAGATCGCTGTTTCAAGTTTTCTCCAACACCAAGCAAGCTACTGCCGTTGCCATTTCGGACGCTTTGTACTCAGCATCCATACACTGCTCGGCATCACTGAGATCCCATCCCGAATCCGTGTAGCGATAATAGCTAACTTCAAGCAGATTCCCCTGAAAAGCATCTCCTAATCTAGAAAGCAACGAGGCGTCAAATTGCTGCAACCATCCCTTATCCTGATATCTTCCGTAAGGGAGCGTTACGTAAAGGCGACCACCTGTCTTAAGAACTCGATTGAATTCCCGAACAGCATCCAAAAAGGAAAGCGTGGCACTTGTCTGACTGGGAGTACCCGTATATCGAAAATTGTCCATGCCTATGTGCTCTAAGGTAGAGATGCAAACAACAGCATCGTAACTATCATCCTTCAAAGGCAAAGAACGGAGATCTTCAAAAAGATAAGCCACCCCTTGATGATAGTAACACTCTGTCTCTGGAGCTAATGTCACACAGGTCAACTTCCGGCCAAGAAACCGCTTGTGGCAAATAACATCACGATGGTTCAGAGCCGAACCCGCATCTAGAATCTTGCATTCGTGCGGCTGAAGGCGCGCCAGAAGCCATGGATATTCGATGGCTCTTTCACTAAGCGCAATACCGTAACCGCGAGGTAGCGGTTGAGGAGGCACAAAGAAATCGATTGTTCCCTCTTGGGAGAGGAGTTTGTTCATTTGCAAGCGACTATAGGCGACACATCCATGGTCTCCGGGACGCCGTCCCCTTGCCCGGAATATTGTCGCCTTGAGGTTATCCAGAAACCACTGTATTGTTTCCAATTTAACTCACCTCTCATAATAGAAATAAATACACCCGAACCCAGAAGACACTCCACCCGAGTTGAGATCATGGAGTCCACAGAGAAAAACCTTTTAGAATCTTAGAATCTCTATGCTCTTCGTGGTGGACGGGGTTTTACGCCACTTAAGCCTGGAGAGCCAGAAAAATACTCTTCAGGCTTTCTGGATCAATAGTAAAGCCTTTCTGATCAATAAGAAGACTCGCTCGTCCAAGGATAATAAACATAAATTCCCTACCGGCTTTGCATTTTAAAAGAATCATATATCAAATTTCTCAGCTGGATAGATAAAGTCATCGCCATTCAAGATCCCATTACAAATTACATCTAGACCGTTAGATCGTCCTGGTAAAAGTTGACCTAGATTACTTATCTTAACATAATACGGTGGATTCTTATTCTTACCTGCGGGTTCGATGAATTCTAAAGGTATCATTCGTCTAAAAAAGAAATGATATGCGTATTTACGCGCGCGCTGAATTTTTGTTTCACTCATCCGTTCCTTCAATGGTAAATGGTCAAGTAAATTAATATATTCATCGATAGATGACGCGTCAAGCGTAATTCCTTTATTCCGAACCCATGCCTCGCCAGCAACAATCACCGGGATTCCCGTACTAGCCAATTCCACCCCCGTCTTAGTACCATAAATTATTACCGAATCACATTGTGACATCGCAACATAAGTGCTGACATGGCTTTCAGGAGGAATGATAAAGATATTTTTTGGCAATTCCGGAAAAACCTTTTTGATCTCAGCCATAATTGACTGTCTAGCGGGAAGCGTGCCATGAATTTCTGCTGGATGCACTCGTATCAGCAGATTCAGTTCTGGGCGTTTGGCAAAGTATGCAATCGTCTGCAAAACCCATTCCAGCATATTTGGAAAAGCATTCCTTGGATAGTGAAGTTGAGCATCCCACATTACGTTCGTTAACATCCCAATACACGGCTTGGAGAAATCAATGCCTATTTCATTAGCAATATCCGTTAAATCAAAATTAGGGCGTTCATGAAACCAGATCCAATCCTGTGAACCTTGCCATCGACTTTTCAAATAGTTTAACAGATTAAATTCAATCTTAGGACTCCATTCGATGTTTTCCCACTTATCAATCGGTTCTGACATTAAAGTATGATGATATGTATCATTATGGCTGAAAATAAAATGCTTTTTTCGATAGGCAGGATTCCAATTCACCACCCTAACTTTTTCCTGTCGGGCGACCTCTCCGATCAAACCCTGCGGAACATAGATCCCATGGTGAAAAACTGCAGCCTGAAAGCTGATCTTCTTTAGAAGTTTGCGTACAGCATAGGTGGTTAACAAGGCAGCTTTAAAATAACGCCGCAATATTTGGTCGGCATAAGGTTCTCCGTCCAAGGTGCAGCGCGCATAGAATCTCAGCGTTCCAGCCAGAGCATGCTCGCCCACAACACAGCCATCCAACACAAACTCTGGGATCTCGTTTGAAGGTATTGTTGCAGAAACATACTCAGCCCTCTGCTGTTCATCCAACGTCACAAGTTTGCTATAGCGATGTACTGTGACACCCAGAGATTCAAACAATGTGCTGGCTGGCTGAAAACAATGCTTACATATATCTTTGCGAGGCCCATGTTTTGCAAACTTCTCCTGGTTTGGATACCAAGTAAAATCGCAAGCTAAGCAAGCCGGAAGAAAGGAATCGCATAACAGAACATGGACATCTGCCCCTCGAAGTGTTAAAGCCGCTGCAAGAACGCTCTCCAAGGTAGTGCCAGCAGAATACTGTCCAATACTTGTGCCGATCAATATTTTCGGTCCCTGTTTCGAAGCGCCTAACGCAGCGTTCCACATCGTTCTATCGATATCTAATATCCTTAACCAGTCTGGATGGCCAGTTGTTCTCGCAATGTGCCACTTCATGATAAGTTTAACTTCCCGGTAGAGAATATTGTGTTCCCGCCGGTATTCCTTAATAATTGATATAATTTTTCTATCCTTCATTCTTTTTCCTTTATAAATTCGTTATTCTTGCATGAAAACACATGCACGAATATATCGCGGCTTCTTGGCAAACTTGATCGGTCAGTGAACGATATCCATACTCACGCTATCGCAACATACTATATCGGTAAACAATATCCAAATTCTACACGGTAAATTAATCGCTGGCCTCAAGGACTCGCTCCGCCAATGACGCCCCGTCCAGTCGATGGAATTTAAGAGCCTCCTGCCGCGTGCCACAGGCAAACCAACTTCTTGAGCAATCTTGCCTACCATCCACGCTGTAATGGGAGTATCCTCAGAGCCTTAAGAATTGCAGTAATCCCACATATCAATGCGGGGGAAAATTTTCCAGTCCACATTTACAATAGGTGTATTTGCGGCATTAATCAGACCTGCCACTCCAATGGGTTGTCGAATCGTCAGCGCATATATTTGGAGTGCCACTTGTTGAAGTACGGCCATACAGCCTTCGACCCTCACTCGCGTAAAACCATCCTCATTGGATGGCCCCTTCTGTTTCACCAAGCGCATCCTTATAGGACCTCCCAGTTTCTGGGGCGATGATACGCGCAATCTCATCCTGATGGTTTTGCATCTCTACTACAATTTTATGAAGAAGAAGCCCTCGCCATACAGCAGGAATCTCAGACCATGCTGGAAAGGCGCTCTTGGCAGATGCAATAGCAGCACTTACATCATCCGCTCGCGAGCGGATAATATGCGCAAGAAGTTTTCCATTTGCCGGATTGAGTTTCTCAAACCACTCATTTGCTTTGGCAGAGCTCTCTTCCCCGCTAATCCGATAACAAATTTTATCTAAGATCATGCAAGGTCCTTGATCAGAATATCCTCATCTTCGGCAAGCGGATGCTTGAGCGTTTTGCCAAGGACGTTTTCTAATTCATACGGAGGCAAGCCATCACCCGGAGATTTAATGGCAATATCCACATCGGTCAACGCGTGACCTGCAGTCAGGTTCCGGCTTGCGACAAGTTTCTTGCTCATCTTGACAACGGGTCCTACTTCATTAGGCAGAATGCGTTTCACACCGTCACCCAATGCTTCGCGCACGTGATGCAAATCGCGCACGAGCTTTTTCATTCCAATCGGTTCAAGCGAGAAGACTTGATCTGTGCCTTTCCAGGTATGATTGATGGTGAAGTGTTGCTCCACAATGCGCGAGCCTAACACGTACGCGGCCGTCGCCATGGCAATGCCATTTTCATGGTCAGAAAGACCAATCACTATATCGGGGAATTGACGGCGAAATGTTTCAATAACACGCAAATTAAGATCATGATGTTCCGCGGGATACGAGGATGTGCATTGCAAGATTGCCAATTGGCTGTTGATCGGCATAATGGTGTCGTACGCACGCTGCACATCCTCCATATTTGCGCCGCCGGTGCTGATGATCATCGGCTTGCCAATTTGGGCGACGTGTTTAAGAAGGGGTGTATTCTTAAGATCGCCCGAAGCAATTTTATAAAGAGGCATATTCAAGGCAGCAAGGAAGTCAGCACTGGGAATATCGAATGCAGTAGAAAACATAGTCAGACCAAGTTCTTTGGCATATTTTTGTAGTTCCCTGAATTCGTTGCGCCCAAACTCAAGGGTTTCGCGATGAGTCCCGTAAGTGGGTCCAAAACTATTCTCATTCTCATAAGGCTTGTTGTACGCGGCCTTCGTAAAAAGCGATTTATTATCACGCTTTTGCAGCTTGACTGCATTCACACCGCATTCGGCAGCAGATTTAAAAAGTTGCTTTGCTTTTTCAAGGCTGCCCTGATGGTTGTGGCCGATTTCGGCGATGATGAAGCAGTCGCTATCGTCATTGATACAGGTATTTTCAATTTTCATTTCTCTCATTATTTCTCCTTGGATAATTCTTGGATTGTCCGCTTCTTTGTCGCAGCAGAAGATGGGTAAATTCGTGAGGCAGACGAAAGCCAAAGCAGAACACGTAACTAACTCCACCCGTGATAACCGCCCCCAGACCTGCCACCAGCACACGTCCCAATATCCAGTCCGGGAAGTAATAGTTCGCTCCATAGCGAGATAGATAAGCCAGTGCCACACTTACTCCAGACACCAGCGCAGTCGTTTTTACATACGACGCCAAGTGGTTGCCTTTCAACAGAACAATCAACATGACAATCGTATTGTACAGATATGCCGCGCCGCAATAGAGCACCCAGGCCCACGCAGCGCCAACCAGCCCCATTCTGCCCACGAAAAGCCACATAGTTACAGGATACCAGGTCAAAGCCAAGGTGTTGAAAAATACACCAAAGCGCGTTTCGCCCAGCGCCATCTGTCCCTGGTAGAACACACTTGCTAGGGAAATGAAGACATTGCCGTACACATAGAGTGCCATGACTGCCGTTCCCCCTTGGACCACGATGGCGTTTCGCGTCCAGAGTTCAAGAATCTCCGGCGCAAAGGTAGAGATCGGCAAGCCGATTGTCATGCAGACGATCAAAACCACCTTGGAATTGCGGATCAGGTGTCTCCCCAACTCGCGGGTCTGACCCTTGAGCGCTAGCTGACAAGTTTGTGGATAAACGGCTGTCAGAAAAGGACTATAAAACATCCCTAGCAACCGCCCCCCGGCTATGCCAGCATTATAGACCCCCAGTGCCGCCAACGGTAACAGATTGCTTATAATCACTCGATCCATCTGGGTCACGATTAGGCCAATTCCGTTGGTCCATATCAACTCAACCGATATGCGCCAGAGTGTTTTGATCTCCTGCCAGTCAAAACTGGCCGGCAACGATGCTGCGGGTAGAGGAAGTACCTTCTCAGACCAATGTCGTAACAATAGCAAATACCCGGCAGTCGTGACCAAGTCGCTTAGGTAGAAAGCAACAACTGACCGCCACACCAGTACTGCGCCTACGCCCGCTACGGCGCTTGCCAGTGCCAAGCCCACATTCAAAGCATTGCCCAACACCTGCCGCTGCATCCCAACAAATACACCCTGATAAACGCTGTTGGGAAAAGCTAGTGCAATACGCAGTGAAATCAACAGTAAACACAACTGGATGGTACTAGGAGAGATACTCTCGGCTTGAACCCATTGGGTGCTGAGCAGTCCTGAAAACGTAACTAATCCAACTCCCAACACCGCCCCTATACCCCAGTAAACCACCTCGAAAGTTCGCCAGAGCCGGCGTAATGCCGGGCGCATGTCTGGAGAGCCGTCCCGGCGGGCAAACTCACGCTGGAGCGCTGAGCCTAAACCCTTCGTGAATACCCCCAGCAAGGCAATCAGCATGGAAAAAAAGCCAACGAGTCCATAGCCTTCCAGACCCAAGTAGTGAATATAGAAGGGAACCAGCGCGAGAGAAAGAATGGGGTAGAGAAGCTGGCCTGCTAGATTTGCCAGTGAATTGCGTATAATCATCTTGTCCAGATATTACGAACCACTTGACCAAGCCTTTTCCGACCATGCGCCCCAAGCAGCCGACCGCTTATGGCGTATGCCAGAGTGTAGATCTTTTGGTATACCAAAAACCGCACGCCGAAGCAGAGAACAATAAGCGGAATCCAGAGTTTGCGATGGACAGGAATAATGTTTGAGCGCCAGAGATAGGGTCCAACCGCGAGGGTCATCTTCCATTGCGCTAAATTATCTTTCCAGATCTGACCGAGTTCTTCATTCTGGTATCGAACAACCAGAGGCAAATCGCTTACCTGTCGCCTGTGGAGTACTTGACCTACATAGCGAAACCTGGTGGCAAGCGCTACCTGGCATACAAACAGCCGGTCGCTCGCCATGACAGCCGGAAGGCCGAGAAATGCTCGCCGTAAGAAATCTGTCCGATATAGGCCATAAATGTACAAATGGTAGTAGCGCCCAGCCGCCAATGCCAGAGCCAATCCCAAACTGCTCATTCGACTTGGATCGGCGCTGCCGCTATGGCACACGATGTCATGGGTGGTTCCATCCTCGCATACGCGCTCAACCGCACACATGCACACCGATGCCTGCGGATGCGCCGCTAATTCTTGGGACATCGCCGTCACGAAACTTGGCAACCAGAAATCATCACAAGCAGCCCACATGAAGTATGCCCCCTGCGCCTGATCCAGTACATGCTGGAAATTGCACATCAGGCCGATGTTCTGTCCCTGCTGATGCAGAACAATCCGTTTGTCTCTGGCAGCATACTCCTCACAAATCGCCCATGTGCTATCACGAGATGCATTATCCGAGATAATCAGCTCAAAGTTCTCATAATCCTGCGCCAGGAGCGAATCCAGAGCGCGGCGGATGTGTTTCTCGCCGTTGTACGCCGGCATGCCAATGCTCACCAGTGGCTTGTCCTGTGCCATGCTCACTCCTCTTCCTCTATCTTGCCTGTAAGAATTCCTGGCTCATATGGGTTTATAGGTGAAATACCTTCAGCAAGGCTGGAAAATCCAATGTTTCTATTGCGGATTCACGTTAGAGCCCACATGAACTGAGAAGTCAACTGTATCATTTCCTCGATCTGAATGAGTTGCCACATTCAAGACTAGGTCACTCTTCCGTCGCCACACGATAATAAACTTACCAGAAAACACCGGCTGAAACTCGACCTCAATCCAATCGCGGATTGGATCTTTCTTCCGGAATAGGAACGTATCTTCTCGTTGGTGAGTACTGTAAGTGAGAATAGTGGACACGTGGCTGGACCGCAACCTATCTAATTCCCGCTCATCCCATCCCGAATTGCGAACCCCTTGGTGTGCATCGTGGATAACAGCAATACTGGGGGGAGACTTGTCTAGGAAATAGTAGAAAATTGGATCGGCTTGGTAGACGAACAATGAGCTGTCTGCCTCAGTGATAATGGACTGAGCCGTCTCAAGCTCACTGACCACTGTATAGTCTACTAAGCCGGGAAGGGGAGCATAGTAGCGAACAGGTCGATGGAGAGGGTCTGCTATGCTCCACGTTGGCCCCCGCAGCCTAATCACAACTAGCAGAGCAATCAACGATACGGTGGCTACCACACGTGCAGTGCGCGACACCTGTAGCCTTGGCAAGACCCCCCCCAGTGCTCCTGAGTACAATAATAAGGCGACCAGCACCAAAGGCGGTAACGTGCGAAACAAACGAGTCTCCCCTGTTCCAGCAAGTAGCGCAGTGTCGTAGATGAGAAAGAATCCCAGAAGAGGCAGCGCTAGACTGATTGCTGCGCGTCTACCCGCCCTGGTCCAGGCGACTCCCACTGTATACCAGCTGAAGAACCAACAGATTATAAGAAACCCACGCACAGTGTTGTCCACGCTCCATGCAAACAGAGGCCAACCGCTGGAAAAATTGTAATCAGATAACAAAGACAGCCATTTGGGTTCGTGAAACAGCGCAATGTAGAAACCTAGAGTTACGCACATCAGTGCAAAGGTCCACACTCCCCAACGCGCCATGGAAGCATGTCCTCGAATCATAAGGATGTCCCAAGTCGATCGATTCCACCACAGCTCCCAGCAAACCCACACAGTTGTCGTCAGCACCAAAGTAGCCATGAGTATCACCCCAGGCCATCCCTGTATGCTGAAAGTCGCTAATGCGAGACCTACTCCCCAAACTACCTTGTCACCGACGTTATCAATGGTATTTGCCTTAGGGCGTTGTACCGCCAATAGCTTACCCAATCCCAGCCCTACTAACCCTACTACTGGAAAGAATGCTGGTGGTAGCGTAGTAGAGAAGTTCGCAAGACTAATTACCGCATCATGTATCGAAATTCGGTTCTGAGATGGAACCACAACAGTCCAGTAGTAGAAGTCATTAACGGCGTCTTGACTCGCCAAATATACAAAGGTGACTGCTGGTGCCAGAAATAACACAATCAAGGAAGCAGCGTGAAGAATTTTAGGGTGTTCATATGGCTCTCGCTGGTGCCAGTGTGCAATCAGAATCAAGACTCCCACAGCTATTGCCGTGGCACCGATCGTCTGGTGAGCGGTAAATGCCAAACCAAGGCATAGGCTTCCGAGCAGCAGTTCCAGGTACTGCGCCCATGTATGTTTCACTGAGAAAGAGATGCTAAGAAAAAGAATACCCGAGATTGCAAAGACTAATCCGTCATGTGTGTAGTTTTGATAAGGCTCATGAACTGGTCCGGCCAAAAAAAATAGAGTTGTCCAAAGAATACCCGCGCCAAAGGTGAGCGGTGGTTGATTCCATTCCCTCAACAAGTGGTTGGCAAATCGCAGAGCAGTGATTGCCACACCGAAATAGGTGACAAATGTCCACAGCAGTGAAATATTGTTGGAACCCAGCCAAGGCATAACTGAGGAGAGCATTGCATTAGCAAAGAGTGTAAGAGGAGGTAGTTGGTACGGAAAGTCCTTATACGGAAACTTCCCCTCTTGCACCAAACGAGACCAAACGAGCAGAGCTCCTTGATCCAATTGAACATACCCAAGAAATGCGAAAGGAAAATATGAAATAGCACTGGCTAGAAGTGCAACAGACCATCCTAGTGGAGTACTTGGGTAGCCGCTAGATTTTTGATTCCAGACTCTGAGCCACAAACGAGACATTATAAAGATCCATGACATGGCTTTGACCATCCTTTTCTTCAGTAAGCGTTAGTCCACTATATCCAGCAAACGGATATTAATCTGTGCCTCGCGGAGTAACTCTAAGTTTTCTTCCCGATAATTCGGATTCATCAGAATCGCTGTGGTGACGCCCAAGTCTCCAAGCTGGCGGTAATCCACAATCGGGTGGCCTGTGCCCGGAAGATAGTTTCCTTGCTTTTGCGGATTCAAATCAACAACACAGGTGATCAGTTCACGCTTTGGATCCACCAGATTGGCAAAAGTGACACCTTTTGCCCCAGCACCCCAAACAGCGATATTACCATGTGCATGTATCTTGATAAGTTGTTCTTTCCAAAGAGACATCAATTTAGTCTCTGCTTCTGAAAATCTTTGTGCTAGTTTTGTTAAATCATTCATATTCTTAAGAGCAAGAATCCTTGGTTCAGAGGTTGGCCTAGCGTCAACCCAGAAATACTGGCTGCCAAAAATATTTTTTATGTCATCGACAATAAAACCAGATTTTTCAAAAGCCAACCTGATTGATTGTGTGCTAAAGTAAGAACAATGCTCATAGAAGAAATCCCACACAACTTGATTTTTTAATATCCATTCTACATCTGGGGTTTCAAAAAAGACTTGTGCGTGAGGTGAATTGGCTAGTGCTCGACGGATAGTTCCCAACATGTTAAGCGGGCTTGCGATATGTTCAATAACATGCCGACAAATTATGATGTCTGCAACAAGGTCAGTGGAGCTATCATCATAAAACTTTCTTTTAAAGTGGAGCTTACCACCCAACGTTTCTAGTGGCCCAATATAACTAGGATCAAAACCAATGCCTGAGTTTTCACCTTGCTCAACCAGCTTTCTTAAAAAATGCCCTTTTCCGCAACCGACCTCAATGACGCGACAATTCTTGACACCTTTTTTATTTACAAGATAGTCTATGCGATCATCCAAATATTTTTCAAAAACAGAAGAATAACTTTGTGTGTTTTCATATTTTTCGTCGTATGACAAGAGCGGGGTGTTGAAATCTGCATTAAAAACAAACCCGCAATGATGGCAAATAGCAACGCTTAACGTTCCTCTTGCAATGTTAATAGCCTGCCTTTCTTCTTCAAAGAGAAGGTTTTGGTATACGGGAACGTTATCGCGTCTAAGAAATAATTTTGCGGCATGCATTCTACAAATTGGACATTGATAATTCATGTGCTTTTCTCCAGCAAAGATTTTTTCCACCAATCTATTGTTTGTTCCAAGCCTGATTCCAAGTCTAATCTGGGATTACAACCAATTTCATACTGTAATCGTGTCACATCAGCGGTTAGTACAGCAGGTTCATTTTTGACTGGCAAAGCGCCTAGTCTTATTTTGTCAAAACCATTCAGATATTCTGCAATTTTGTAGATAACATCTTTAATTGAAACTGGTTTTCCTGATGCTATGTTCACAGGGCCCGTTGCTTCACTCTCTAATAAACATACAAAAGCATTGGCTACGTCGCTTACGTGCATAAAATCACGTATCTGGTTACCATGTGAACAAAGTGCTGGTTCATTGTGTAGTAACGAATTGATTACTGATGGTACCAATCTGGCAAGGTGCTCATAGGGACCGTAAAGAAAGAATATTCTTCCCCAGGCACTGCTCAGTGAAGTATTTGCTGAAAAGGATGCCAGTGTTTTTTGTAAGGTGTTTTTGCAAGTTCCGTATAGAGTAGCTGGTTCAAGTGGTGTTACAGCCTCCGAACAGTGTCCATATCGCCAATCATATTCCGCGCAAGTACCTGCGCCTACGAATCTTTCACCACCTTGTTGATGAAATGAATAAAGTAATGAAATACTTGAAGCAGTCCACCACAAATTTTCAGGAGAAGACCAGTATTTTCCTGGTTCGGTATACCATGCTAAATGCAAACAATGACTTGGCTGGACAGTTTTAATAAGGCGCTGGGTCTTTTCTTCATCCAGAAAATTTTGGCAATGCCAAATAACATCCTTTTCGTACTCTACTACGGGCTCCAGTGCAAGGGCGTGAACTTCAAAGCCTCTTTCAAGTAAAGGGGTCAGACATTGCCGTCCGATAAAGCCAGAAGCGCCAGTAATAAGGACCTTTTTCATTTCAGAAAATCCGCATATTCACTATCCTGGTAAGAGATAATATGTGATTCGGCAGGCCACACAATCCCAAACGCAGGATCATCCCATCGCACACCACGCGCACATTCGGGATGATAAAACTCCGTCATTTGATAAAACACTTCTGTATTATCGGTCAACGTCTGGAAGCCATGTGCGAACTCTTCGGGCACATATAAAGCCCTGCGATTCTCGGCGGTCAATTCCACAGAAATCCATTGCTTGAAAGTCATTGAACTGGAGCGCAGGTCAATAATAACATCATACAGGGCGCCCATTGTGCAGCGAACCACTTTAGCTTCCGCAAAGGGCGCAACTTGATAATGCATTCCTCTTAGCGTGCCGCGTTTCTTATTAAAAGATATATTACACTGGGTTAAACGCGGATTCAATCCATGCTTCTGGAATTCATCTTCGCACCATGAGCGCGCAAAAAAACCGCGCTCGTCCTCACGAGGCTCAATATCTATAATGAATGCGCCTTTTAGTTTTGTCTCTGTGAAGATCATCCTACACTATTTCAAGTTGAGGAATGGGAATAATGAATTTTCCGCCGCGATATCTATATTCCGCTTGTTGCGCCAAAATCTCATCCGCAAAATTCCATGTAAGCAATAAGACATAATCAGGCTGCGTTTCGAGCAGCTTCTCAGGCGCGTAGATCGGCAACTTCATACCGGGCGTAAAACGTCCCTGCTTAACCGTGCTACGGTCTACCATGTAATCAATCACGTCCGCGCCGATGCCGTAATAGTTTAATAACGTCGCGCTCTTGGCGGACGCGCCATAAGCCGCAATGCTTTTTCCTTCCGCTTTGATTTTCTTCAAAGACGATAGCAACTCGACGCGCAGATTTTCAACTTTATCGCCAAAGTTTTGATAAAACGAAAATTGCCCGACGCCCCAATCCGCCTCTTCTTTCAATAGCGCGTCCACGCGCGCCTGACCCGCTTTTTGCAAAGAACGCGAACCGTCGGCACGTTGAAAATAAACGCGCAACGAGCCGCCATGCACGGGCAAGCGTTCCGCATCCACAAGCGTCAAATCATGTTGCACGAAGAGATTGCGAAACGAAGTCGCCGAGTAATAGCATAAATGCTCGTGATAGATGGAATCAAATTCCACGCCGTCAATTAAATCTTTAACGTAATGATTTTCAATGACCGCCACGCCGTCGGGCTTAAGCAAAATAGACATGCCCTCGACGACGCCGTGCAAATCGGCGACATGTGCCACGACGTTGTTCGCGTGAATGACGTCCGCCACCTTGCCTTGATCGCGCAAGCGTTCCGCAAGCGCCACGTTAAAGAATTCGCTGATTGTGGGAACGCCGCGCTCTTCCGCCACGCGCGCGATATTTTCAGCAGGCTCGACGCCTAACACGGGAATCCCTTTTTCTTTGTAGTTTTTCAGCAAGTAGCCGTCGTTGCTGGCGACTTCCAAAACAAGGCTGTCCTCGTTCAAGTTGCAAAGCGCAATCAGGCTGTCGGCGCTTTCTCGCGCGTTTTTCAACACCGTATCCGAGAACGACGAAAAATACAAATACTCGCGGAATAATTTTTCAGGCGAGACGGTTTCGGTAATTTGCGCCAATACACATTGAGGGCAGAAAACAAAATCAAGGGGAAAAATTTCTTCGGGCTGAGGCAACTGCTCCCGCGTCAGCAAGGCGTTTGCCAAAGGCATGCATCCCAATGACAGGATGGAACGCAAATCGGTATTTCCACAAGAACGGCAGGCGATCACTGATTTGTCTCCTGCCAGCGCAGTTGCCCGTCAAGGCGCTGCGCGCTTATTAAATATTTTAATTGATTAAGGCGGATGTATTTTCTTCCAGAGAAGTCTTCAAACTGCAGGTTATTGTCACGATAGGCGTCGTATAGTTGCCGCGCCCCGCGTTGGGCGTCCCACTTTGCATGGAAATCGGGCAGCAGTTTTTTCAATTTGTTGAAATTCACCCTGTAATTTCGCGGGTCATACCCGCCTTTGCCCGCATACTCCACTTCCGCGTTGGGCATGACATTTTTTACCATATCGGCAAGGTCGCGCACCTGATAATTCTCCGAATTGACCCCTATGTTAATCGCTTGATTGTGGATCAGATTCTTTTCTGCCGTGAGAACAACGAGGAACGCGCGTGAAATATCTTCGACATGCACGATGGGTCTCCAGGGAGTCCCATCGCTCATAATGCGGATTTTTCCGGTTGTATAAGCCCATGCAGCCAGATTGTTCAGCACGACGTCGCCGCGCAAGCGGGGTGAAAAGCCATACGCGGTGGCGTTCCGCATGAAGACGGGAGAAAAATCCGCGTCAGCCATTTTTGCCAGCGCCTCCTCCGCTTTAATTTTCGACTCGGCGTAGGGTGTAATTGGGTTGAGCGGAGCGTTTTCATCCAACAGATCGTCGCCCTTGCCCGCCCCATAAATGCTGCAAGATGAGGAATATAAAAACCGCTTTACCCCGGCGTCGCGCGCCAGCCCGGCAAGCCGTAGCGTGGCATGGAGATTAATGTCGTACGTCAGCGCGGGGTTGAGATCGCCCAGCGGGTCGTTGGAAAGCGCGGCAAGATGAATCACCGCGTCGAATCCTTTTAGATCGTCTGGAGCAATATCCCGAATATCTTTCCGAATTTCAGGGATGCTCTCCCCAACCTGTCCGAGGATGCAATCTTCAAAAAAATTTGCGTCAATGCCGGTGACGATGTGTCCTGCCTCGGTCAACATTGGCGACATTACGGTTCCAATATAGCCTTTATGTCCAGTTAATAGAATTCGCATTAATTCAACCTCAATATTCCAGTGGGATTATGACCATATTTTCCACGGCGCGCGTTTTTCATTCCACATGCTTTCCAATTGCCGTTTGTCGCGCAAAGTATCCATACATTGCCAAAAATCATCGTGACGGTAAGCGGCAAGTTGCCCTTCTTCCGCTAATTTTTCCAATACTTGCGCTTCTAAATTTGTCGAATCGGATTCAATATAGTCGAATATTTTTGGTTCCATGACCATAAATCCGCCGTTGATCCAGCCTTCGCCAATTTGCGGTTTTTCGGTGAATTGCGCAATCAAATCGCCATCAAAGATTAACCCGCCAAAGCGTGCTGGTGGTCGCACGGCAGACAAGGTGACAATACACCCGCATCTTTTATGCAAGGCAAGCAGGGCATTCAAGTCAACATTGGAAACACCGTCACCATAAGTCATCATAAAAGTTTCATTACCAAGGTAATCACGCAGGCGGGCAATTCGCCCGCCTGTACTGCTTTCCAAACCAGTATCCACCAGATGAACAACCCAATCTTCATGCATCTGATTACGCATTACTGCTTTGCCTGTTTGCATCGCAATGGTTAGGTCGCCATATAAAGTGGCTTGATCTAAAAAGAAGCGTTTGATCAAATCGCCTTTGTAACCGAGGGCGATCACAAATTCCTTAAAGCCAGATTGGGCATAGTGTTTCATAATATGCCATAAAATGGGGCGCTCGCCGATTTCTACCAATGGCTTTGGTTTTACTTCGGTCTCTTCAGCCAGGCGCGTGCCCAGTCCGCCTGCAAGAATTGCTACTTTCATAAAAACGTCCTTATTATAGTTTTTTATAAGTCTACGATTCTACCGAATCTACATCATCTGAAAATAAATCTTGTAGCCATTTCTATTGCCAGTAGCGCGAAGAGACTCAACATCAACCAAGCATCCGCCCTTTCGACATTCCGCATCGCGAAGCGTGTCGAAAGAATCAACTTGTTATAACCACAACGAATCTGCTGGCTTCTCACAGAGCAAGCCCCGGTTCGCTATTTTTTTCGTTCAATCTGCGCGCTGGGCAATTCCAGCGGCATCTGCCTGCCTTGCAGGAGTTTGAGCAGGACGCGTACGCGCTCATTGCCGGAAATGCGGGTGTCAAAGATGGCTTCCTGCCCGGCAAAAGGACCGTTCTGGACGATGACCGCTTCGCCTGGCTGCAAACCATACAGTTGCTCGCCGCCCTCCTGGTTGATTTCGTCCACGCGCCGGCGGATAGACTGGATCAGCCCATCCGGGACTGGGGCAGGCTCAGCTCCGAAAGAGACGAGTCCGCGTGAATGAGGCATCCAGGCAAAGGCGGAATACCCACTCTGGTGCAACTCCAATCGGACGAACAGGTAACCCGGGAAATACGGACGTATCTTACGCGCCCTGGGATTTTTAGGCTGTACCCGCAATCGTGGGTAAAAGACCTCATGTCCACGCGCAGCGGCTTCGCGCCACAAAGCCTCTTCCTTATTGGGTTTGCTGCGAAGCGCATACCATTGCAAGGTCATTCAATATGCCGGGTGCAGGCTGAATCCGCCCTACTCGTTTCTCCACCAATTCATTGCCAGCGCCCCGAAGATGCTCAACATTAGCCCGAGCATTCCGGCCAGGGCTGTATTCATCAACGTCTTTCGCGAGACCGCTTTCTCTGGAGGCACAGCCCCTACGCTCACGTTTGCCACTTGCGCGCCTTGCGGCAGCGCGGTGGTAAGCTGCTGTTGTGTTTGTGTCTGAAACAAATTAGTATAAAGTTTTTGGGACTGATCGCGCTCCGTAGTGAATTGATCCAACTGGGCCCGCGCGTGCTCCAGGTCTCTCTGCAATAGGGGGATTTCCTGTTCCAGGCGGCTTTGATCGCTTTGTAAACGCGTCAACTGCGCCTCAAGCCCGGCGCGCATCTGGGTTGCGGCTTCCAGCGCCTTTGAAACGCTGAACCCGGCAAAGGAGGCGCTGTCTATTTGCACGGTGAAATCAGGCGCGCTTGGAACAGATACACTTGAAGATTGAGATTGGCTCTCTAACGAAGATTGAGATTCAAATTGAAATTCAGCTTGACCCTCTAATTGGCATGGCTGGCTGGTCAGCGACCGCTGCCGCAATGTAGTCAAAGCCAGCCCATCGCCCAGCAATAAGGGAGCCTCACCAGATGCGCCGCTCAACCCCTGCTCAAACAACTGCAGATCATCCAACACGCGCGCGGTAAGACTGTTGCTATCCAACGCACATTTAAGATCTGTCTGCTTACGCCGCAGTTGGGCGCTCAACACGTCAACGCGGCTTTGGGATAAAGCCTCTTCCAGCGCGGACTGAGCCTGGGTGTAATTTTGCTGGGACTGCAAAAACAGAGAATCCAAAGCCTGTGCGAGGGTTCCCAGTTTGTAGGTGGCATTCACCGCGGCGGTCACTTTTTCAGCCCAAGTGTTTGCCAGCAGGGCTGCCCGCTGGGGGCTGGTATCGGTTACCTGCAGGCTGAGTTGATCTGTGCCAACATAAACGGCAGTCACCATGTCGGCAAGCGTGATTGTTTCCTCACCGATAGCCGCGACAATCGCCGGATCCTTGGTTACGCTTTCCAACAGTCCTGGCGCAGCCGCCAATTCAACTACAACGTTTGGGTCAGGAAGCGTGGGTGAAATTGTGAGTCCTGAAGCTTGTGTGATATCACCAATCGGGTTGCCGATAAACACATAGGCGGTCGCCTGATATTGGCGGGGAAGGATCCAGAAGCTGACGGCAAAGGCTGATACCGCCGCCGTCAGGGTCACAAATAGAATCATCCTGCGCGCCTTCCAGAGCGTAAGGAGAATCGCGCGCAGGTCAATTGCATCATCGTAATCTGAAGAAGGATTGGCAGTCATGGATTTTGATTCTCACTTATCTGAATTTTGTGAAACAGGCAGTTATGCTATCATGCGATTGTGCATTCGTCAAGAAAACATCCGGCAATGCAACAATTCCCAATATGAAAACGATTGATACCAGCAGTTGCGACTTCAGTTGCTTTTTGGCCACAAACCCCGAACGAAGTTATTACTATTTATCAGCTGCCAAAATATTTAATCCGGCTTGTGTATAGATGGTGATATTTCTTTTTTCCCCTGGTTGGGATTCATCCTGAGCGTTCCATTGCCATTCGCAGACCCGCCTCCCAGGCGGGCAGGCGCAGCCCAAAGGTGACGGCGAAGAGATCGCAGTTCAAGGCTGAAAAGAGCGGGCGGCGGGCTGGGCTTGGAAAATCGCTCGTCAAAGCAGACAGGATTTCTTTACAGATTTGTTCTTCCCGATAGGGGTCAAGCGCCAAAATTTTACGCGCCCATTCCAACCGGCTGGCAGACCCGTTTCCGGCCAGGTGATACAAGCCTGTGCGTTCGCGCATAAAATCCGCGCCGCGCGCCATTACTTGCGCGGTAATTTCTGCCAATGCGCGCGCCCATGTGGGGTTGCTGATCTGGTCGTCCACCAGCCTCAAAGTCTCGTTCTGACGTGCCCATTGCAACACTTTGGCCACAAAACTATCGCGGCGGGTACTGTATACCCAGGCGGTGCGAAAGATCAGGTAATTTCCATCCACGGCTTGAATGGCTTGTTCTCCAGCCAGTTTGCTCTCCCCATACACGTTTAAAGGATGGGGGAGGTCGGTCTCCACATAAAGGGCGCCTTTCGTCCCATCAAAGACATAATCGGTGGAATAGTGGATCAGCGCCGCGCCCAACCTTTTGGCTTCCTCAGCCAGGATGCCCGGACCGGCTGCGTTGATCGCAAAAGCCGGATCGCGCTCGCTTTCGGCGCGGTCCACTGCGGTGTAGGCGGCAGCGTTTACGATCACATCCGGCGCAGAGGCACGCACGAAAGCCCGCAAGCCCTCTGCCTCAGCCAGATTGATCTCAGGATAATCAACGGCTTGCACCTCGCCCAAAGGCAGAAGGGTGCGGTTTAATTCCCAGCCCAATTGGCCGGTATTCCCCAGCAATAAAATTCGCATTAGATCTTTCCATTCGCAAGCAGTCTCAAATATTGCCCATACGCATTGCTTTTCAAATTCTCCGCCAGTTGCAACAACTGCTGCTTATCAATGAAACCCATGTGATACGCAATCTCTTCCGGGCAGGAAATCATCAAACCCTGGCGTTCCTGCACAGCCTGCACAAAATTCGCAGATTGCAGCAATGACTCGTGTGTGCCAGCGTCCAGCCAGGCCACGCCGCGTCCCAACGCCTCCACACGCAAATCACCGCGTTCCAGGTACAGGCGGTTCAAATCAGTGATCTCCAACTCGCCGCGTTTGGATGGCTGCATGTTCGCCGCCAACTCGACCACGCTTGAGTCATAAAAATAAATGCCTGGCACGGCATAATTGGATTTGGGCTTGGCGGGCTTTTCCTCCAGGCTCAATACCTTACCTTCGTCATCAAATTCCACTACGCCATAGCGCTCAGGGTCGCGCACCGCATAGGCAAAAATGCGCGCGCCTTTGGTCAGCGTGGCGGAACGGCGTAATGTCTCGGACAAACCGTGACCAAAGAAAATATTATCGCCCAGGATCAGGCAGGATGAATTGTCCCCGATAAATTCCGCGCCGACGCGGAACGCATCCGCCAGCCCGCGAGGCTGATCCTGCTCAACATAGCTGAATCTCAGCCCCCACTGAGTCCCATCCCCCAGCAAACGGCGGAAGGTCGGCAAATCTTCAGGGGTGCTGATGATCAAAATTTCGCGAATCCCTGCCAGCATCAGCATCGAAAGCGGATAATAGATCATCGGCTTGTCATACACGGGTAAAAGTTGTTTGCTCGCCGCCAATGTCAGCGGGTGCAAACGTGTGCCGCGTCCGCCAGCCAGAATTAATCCCTTCATAATGACTTCTCCTTATCCCACATTGTTCCTTGCGCCGTCCTCGGCGCAAGATTTACCCTGCACACCTGCCCTGGCGGGCGGTGCCAAGGAATGCCGCCGGGGACGGCGGCTGGAGCATAAAGAATGATGCCCTTCATGATGACTTCTCCCTCTCCTCGTAATTTTTCGTCAACCAGGTTTGATATTCACGCTGCTTCTGGATCGCGGCAACCCATTCCGGATTGGCAAGGATCCATTGCACAGTGGCAAGCAGGCCATCGTTCAATGAATAACGCGGCTGCCAGCCAAGCTCACGCCCAATTTTAGAGATGTTCATGGCATAGCGGCGGTCATGGCCGGGGCGGTCAGCCACAAATTTAATTAAATTGCGATGCGGCCCAGTCAATGGCTGCAGTCCTGCCCTCCCGAGAGAGCGTCGGGACAATGTGAGCAGGGTCGAAGGGTCATCCAGCAAATCACAGACCGTCTCAACGATGGTTAAGTTGGCAGGCTGATTATTACCGCCAATGTTATAAGTCTCACCGGATGTGCCTTGGGTAAGAATTCTATGGATCGCCTCACAATGATCGGTCACGAACAACCAGTCACGGATCTGCTGACCGTCACCATAAACAGGCAATGGCTTGCCCGTTAACGCATTCAGGATAATGAGGGGGATTAACTTCTCGGGAAATTGGCGCGGGCCGTAATTATTCGAACAATTCGAGATCGTTAGGGGCAGTTGATAAGTATGATTGTAGGAGCGCGCCAGATGATCGCTTGAAGCCTTGGATGCCGCATAAGGCGAATTGGGCGCGTAAGGGGTTGTCTCAGAAAAAGCGGGATCATCGGGGTTGAGCGTCCCATATACCTCATCGGTGGAGACATGATGGAAGCGAACCTGCTCGAGGGGCAAAGCCTTTTCCACCAGCCAATACTTTCGCGCCGCCTCAAGCAATGTAAAAGTACCGATCACATTGGTTTGAATGAAAGGTTCGGGACCTAGGATCGAACGATCCACATGGGTCTCAGCCGCGAAGTGAACAATGGTATCGATCTGATGCTGGTGAAGCAGATCACGCACAAGGTCACGGTTGCATATATCGCCTTGAATAAAAGTATGCCGCTCCGGGCGCGGTAAATCCCTCAGGTTCTCAAGACTGCCCGCGTATGTCAACGCGTCCAGGTTTACTACTTGAAGCTGGGATTCGACCTCAAGCAAATAACGAACAAAATTGGATCCAATAAAACCAGCTCCACCGGTCACCAAAACATTTTTCATGGGTGCTCCCAGAAATTAATCAGTAGGGGCGACCCTTCCTGATGATCAGATAAACTGACTTCCGCCGGGCGGGTCGCCTCTACGGGTTGCATGGGGGCGTTCAAGCAAAATGTATAAAGTGAGTTAATCATAAGTCTCAGCTGCCGATAAAAGCGAACCCTGCGCATCCTTGGCAGAAAGGATTGGAAGCTCGCCATTGAAGATGGGCCAATCAATGCCCAATGCCGGGTCATTCCACAATAAAGAACGTTCCCATTGCGGAGCATAATAATCTGTAGCTTTGTAAAGGATTTCAGTCTTTTCGCTTGTCACGAAAAATCCATGTGCAAAACCGGGCGGGACCCATAGCTGGTTCTTTTTCTCTGCCGAGAGAATCGCCCCGACCCAGTTCCCAAATGTCCGAGAACTGCGGCGAAGGTCAACGGCGACATCAAAGACCTCGCCGACCACGACGCGCATCAGTTTACCCTGAGGCTGGCGGATCTGGTAATGCAGTCCGCGCAAGACGCCTTTGGTCGATGCCGAGTGATTATCCTGCACAAAATTTGCGTCAATTCCAGATTGGAAAAAACGGTCCTCCCGATATGTTTCAAAAAAGACGCCTCTCCCATCTTCAAATACTCTGGGTTGAACAAGGATTACATCGGGAATCTGGGTGGGGGTAAACTTCATAATTGCCAACTACTCCTGTGTAGTGTAACTTGATTTTAATTTTACACGAAAATGATCAAAGCATCACGATAATGACCAGATCCAAGCCATCACAGACAATAATTATGTGCGATGCTTTAGCGGGTATACTCGAACAACCTTATGTCAAACTACATCACCACCAAATGGGAGGTTGTCATTGCGGGCGGGGGACCGGCGGGTTTCTTCGCCGCGATCCGCTGTGCAGAGTTGAACCCGAAACTGCGTGTGCTGATCATCGAGAAATCCAGCCAGACGCTTGGCAAGGTACTCATCTCCGGCGGTGGACGCTGCAATGTCACGCACGCCTGCTTTGATCCTGCACAACTTGTCGGCTACTATCCACGCGGCGGCATGGAATTGCGCGGCGCGTTCACGCGTTTTCAACCTGCAGACATGATCAAATGGTTTGAAGCACGTGGTGTGAAATTGAAAACCGAATCTGATGGACGCATGTTCCCCGTCACGGATGAATCGGCTACAATCGCAAACTGCTTGCGCGAGGCGGCGAAAAATGCCGGGGTGAAGGTGCATACTGGCACGACTCTGCTAAAGGTGGAGAAAAGCCCAAAGGGCGGATTCAGGCTTGAGGTCAGGAAAGCTCGCGTTGAGCCCGGCGTTGCCCTGAGTTCATCGAAGGGACGAAACGATGCGGAAGTTCTGCCTCTCCAAACAAAAAAATTATTGATCGCCGCCGGCAGTGATTCAAAAACGCGCGGGGTAGTCAAAGCGCTTGGGCATTCCATCGAAGAGCCGGTGCCTTCCCTGTTTACATTCAATGTGAAAGATAAAAGAATTGACGGGCTGGCGGGCGTGGCGGTTGAGCATGTCAGAGTAAAAATGGATACGATCACACAACAGGGCCCTTTGCTCATCACACATTGGGGTTTAAGCGGCCCTGCTGTTCTGAGACTCTCCGCCTGGGGCGCGCGCATCTTATTTGACAAAAAATACCGCTCCGCCTTAACCGTCAACTGGCTCGGCGATTACAAACTTGACACTGTGCTGGAAATTTTACAGCGCAACAAAGAGTGGCATGCAAACGCGCGCAAAAAAATTGCTGCGCAGCCCGCATTCTCACAAATTCCTGCAAGATTATGGAAACAGTTGACCCAATTCATCGGCGATAAAAACTGGGGTGATATTTCAAAAGGCGAATTGCGAAAACTTGCACAGGAATTAACGGCAGGTGAATTTATGATCACAGGCAGGGGGATTTTCAAGGAAGAGTTCGTCACTTGCGGCGGCGTGAAATTAAATGAAGTGGATTTCAAAACCATGCAAAGCCGCATTCTTGATGATCTCTTCTTTGCAGGCGAAGTCCTGAATATTGACGGACTCACAGGCGGGTTTAATTTCCAATCTTCGTGGACGACGGGGTGGCTGGCGGGAAATGCGTTATCTTCGTCCTGAGCGGAGCCGCATGGCTTCCCTAGCACCACCCGCCAGGGCAGGTGTGCGGCAAAGTCGAAGGACAGGCTTGCAAAATATTATTCACATTACCAAACTGCCCTTTGACTGCGCTCCTCGAAAAATACTCGTCGCTCCGTTCAGGGCGGAGCGAGGAATATTTTTTGTATTGACCCACAGCCCATCATCCCGTAAAATTCCCAAACAAAAATTATATATAATTTCCATGCTGTCGTTGCGAGGAGCGTTCGTCCTGAGCGAAGCGAAGTCGAAGGACCGCCCGAAGCGTCGCCGTGGCGCCGTGGCGACACAATCTCCGATCAAACGAGGGACTGCTTCGTGGCGCCAAGGCGCCGCTCGCAGTGACACAAAAGGTGAACATGGCAAAATATCGAATTTTTTACTGGAAGCATATCCCCTCCTCCATTACAGTGGAAGGCGATGGAAAAACGATCAAGAAGCAGCTTTCACAGAAGATCCAAAATGCGATTGACGCTTATGCGATGGCTGAAGGATTAACGGGGACATCAGAGTATGCTGCACAATATAAACGCGGAGCATGGATTGAACGCAAAGGTGCGCCCGAGGAAATTGCAGATGCGCTTCTGGCGGAACTGGAAACTGAGTTTGCAAAAATAGAGATTCCCAAGCGACAGGAAAAAGTCCATTAAACACGAAGGAACATAAGGAAAGACGAAAGAAGAAAGATTCTCTTCGCGTTCTTTGCGTGCTCCCTGCACCGCCCGCCACATTGTCCCCGAAGCGGAGCGAGTGGGAGGGCAGGTGTAGCGGTTCAAAAAGTTATGACAAAAAAACACAACATCATCCTGCAACCCTCTGGCAGCCGCGGACAAGTGGAGGAAGGCCAGTCTATTCGTTCCGCCGCGCGTGACCTGGGCGTGGAGATCGAGTCCATTTGCGCCGAGAATGCCACCTGTGGCAAGTGCATGGTTTTAATAGAAGAAGGCCGCTTCGAGAAGTACAACATGGATTCGAAACGTGAACACGTTTCACCTGTAACAAATGAAGAAGCCGCCTATTTTGCGCGCAGACCCAAGCTATTAAAAGATAAAGGCTGGGAAGTGGGACAGGTGCGGCTTTCATGTCAATGCAAAATACTGGGCGATGTATTGATCAATGTCCCTGAAGAAAGCCGTGGGAATAAGCAAATTGTCCGCAAATCGGCAACACAGCGTGAGATCGAGATCAAGCCGTCCATTCGGAAATATCTGGTTTCGATGAGTCCACCCACGTTGGAGCGCCCCATCGCGGATTGGGAACGTCTCGCAAAGGGATTGGAAACTTCGATAGGACTCGTCCGCCGTGGCGAGGAGAATCTTCCGCGCTGGTCAGATTTCACGGTGGATTACACCTGCCTGCGGACATTGTCATCCACGCTGCGCGAGGCGAAATGGAATGTGACTGTTTCAGTGTGGCAGGATAAGGAAGTCGTGCAAGTGCAGGCGGGGTATCACGAAGATAGTTACGGCGCGGCTGTGGATATTGGCTCGACGACTGTCGCTTTATATTTATGCAATTTACGCACTGGCGAAATACTCGCCGCGGAATCGGAGATGAATCCGCAAATTGTGTATGGCGAAGATGTGATGTCTCGTATTCAATATACCATCGAGCATAAAGATGGGCTTGAGAAATTGCACAAGGCAATCATTGCAACTTTAAACAAATTGCTCAAGCAGGCGGTGAAGACGGCGAATGAACGAATCAACGAATCAGCGAGTCAGCGAGGCAGCGAATCAGCGGCGATAAAGGTGGAAGATATTCTTGAGATGGTATTGGTTGGCAATTCGACCATGCATCATCTGTTATTAAATTTACCTCCAAAAGATCTGGGACTTGCGCCGTTCGTGCCTGCGATCCATAAGTCAGTGGACGTGAAAGCGCGTGAATTAGGATTGCAAATAAACTCCGCAGGAAATATTCATGTACTGCCAACCATTGCATCCTTTGTCGGCGCAGATACCAGCGCAATGATCCTGGCAGAAGAGCCGCATATGCAGGATGAGAATTGGTTGTTGATTGACGTTGGTACAAATGCTGAACTCGTATTGGGAAATCGCAAACGATTAGTATGCACATCCACGCCTACAGGCCCCGCGCTCGAAGGCGCGCATGTGGAATATGGAATGCGCGCCGCGCCGGGTGCAATGGAACGCATATCAATTGATGAAACAACCCTCGAGCCAAAATATAAAGTGATCGGCATGGATGGTTGGAACACAGATCATGCTGAATTCAAAGGGCAAGTCAAAGGGATTTGTGGATCCGCCATCATTGACGGTGCTGCAGAATTATTTCGAACTGGGATCGTCGATTCTCGCGGCAAGTTCAAGACCGGGCTAAGTTCGAAGCGTATTCGTCAAGGTGAAAGCGGCTGGGAGTATGTGATTGCCTGGGCGGAGGAAACTTCCATAGGCCGCGACATCCCCATGACCCAACAGGATGTGAGACAAATTCAATTGGCGAAGGCGGCATTGTTTACTGCGGCGCGCACGTTATTGAAGCGCTCTGGTTTAGAATCTCCTGATAAAATCATTTTGGCGGGCGGCTTCGGCAGTTTTATTGATAAAGAAAAGGCCATGCTGATCGGGTTAATTCCCGACTGCGAATTGGATAAAGTGTATGCAATCGGAAATGCGGCGGGCGATGGTGCGCGCATTGCATTATTGAATGTGGAAAAGCGCAGAGAGATCGAAGGTGTGACGCGCAAGGTTGAAAGGTTTGAGTTGCCAACCGACCCTGAATTCCAGAATCAATTTATGCTCGCAACAAGTTTCCCGCACATGGGCGAGCCGTTTCCGCACATTGCGCATTTGATCCCAAATCGTGTGGCGGATCCGATGGCGAAGAATTTTATGAGCAAATGATTGCTCTGGTGGTTGAGTAGCCCTGAGCGTTCGTTGCGAAGGGCGTATCGAAACCACCAATGTATAATAATTTTTTATAACATGGTGGTCTCGATATGCCCTGCGAAAAACACGCAGGGCTGCTCGACCACCGAGAGGATATAGATGAATAAATTTTTGGAAAGACTGGACGGCGGAGAAATTCTCGTTGCGGATGGGGCGACGGGTTCCAATTTACAAAAGATGGGACTTAAGCCCGGCAAGCCGCCAGAAGACCTGATCATTGATGACCCCGATACGATCTTGAAACTTGCAAGTTCATTTGCTGAAGCAGGTTCAGATATTATTTTGACCTGTACCTTTGGCGGCACACGCATGAGGATGAAGGATTCAAAATATCAGGATCGGACTCCAGAAGTAAACATGCGCGCGGCGGAGATTGCACGAAAGGCCGCTTCGATAAACGGAGGCTTGGTTGCTGGTTCCATGGGACCTGTTGGTGCGATCCTTAAGCCATACGGTCCGCTTGAGCCGGAAGATGTGAAAGCCGCGTTTGCAGAGCAAGCCAAAGCCCTTGCCGATGGCGGCGTGGACTTGTTGTTGATCGAAACCATGTTCTCCTTTGAAGAAACCAATGCTGCGTTTGAAGGCGCACGCTCTGTGAGTGGCTTGCCAATTGTCGTTTCGTTCAGTTATGACCGCGGCACGCGTACAATGATGGGCGTAAAGCCAAAGGATGTGATGAAGCGCTATACCGAAATGGGCGCAACCCTCGTCGGTGCGAATTGCGGAACAACGCTCGAGAATATGGAAGCCGTTGTCAAAGAATATGCGGCGACCATGCCTAACTTCCCGTTGTGGGTGAAACCAAACGCCGGCGTGCCACACATGGACATTGAGACCGAACAGGGCGTGTATGACATGGGACCAGAAGATATGGCAACATACGCAAAGAAATATGTTGAATTGGGAGCAAAGGTTGTAGGAGGCTGTTGCGGGAATACGCCTGAGCATATTGCGGCGATTGTGAAAGCGGTGAAGGGGGGATTGGTGAATAGTGAATAGTGATTGGTGAATAGTGGTTGGTAATTTGAGATTAGAGATTAGAGACTTGAGATTAGAGATTTGTGAGCGATGAGCCAACGCGCAGATATTCTTGATCTGTTATCGGGTAAAAAGATCGATGGGCAACCGCCTTTTAGTGGTTTGATTCACGTTACAGTGGAGGGATTACAAAGCGAGGGTTTGGCTTTTCATGAAACGCATAAAGATGCGGAGAAGATGGCGAAAGCGGCGGCGAGCACGTTTAAGTTAACAGGACTGCCGTCTGCAGCTTTGCCATTGGATATATATGTGGAAGCCGAAGCATTGGGGGCGGAGATCAATTTCCGCGAGAATTCGGAGTTTGAGTTTCCGCAGGTACGCAAGGCGAGGTTTGGGTCAGTTATAGATTTAACCACGGAGATCATAAAGACCACAGGGATTTTTAATAAGGGGAGAATTAATTTGGTCTGTAATGCAATTAAGTTATTGAAGGAAGATGTGGGAAATGATGTAGTCATTGGCGGATTAATTCCCGGGCCGTATACGTTGTTGCTGCTCGTTGTAAATGCGGGGAAAATGTTCGTTGAAATGAAGAAGGAGCCGCATGCTGTCACTGAGGCTCTCTTTCATCTTTCCTCTTTCCTGGCCGAAATCGGACAAGCCTATCGAGAAGCCGGCGCGGATTTTATCACCATCCACGATATGGGCGGCTCGCCTGCTTTTATAGGGCCTGCCAGATATGAGCATTTCGTGTTACCCGCAGAGAAATCATTAATTGAGATGTTACCCAAGCCGCGCGTCTTGTCCGTTTGTGGAAATGTGACGAGTTCACTTCATCTGCTGGCACGAACAGGCGCAGATGCAATTTCCATTGACCAGACGGTTGAGCTCGCAGCGGCGCGGCTGGCTTTGAAAGACACATTACTGTTTGGCAATCTCGATCCCGTGGAGACTCTGTATCGGGGAGAATCTGCTCAAGTCGCTGAGGCAGTTATCAGCGCGAAAGAAGCGGGCGTGGATGCCATCTGGCCGGGCTGTGACCTGGTCCCACAGACGCCCATCCAAAATATCAAAACCCTTTTGAAAATATAATTCAAATCATCTTTTCTCTTATAATTGAGTAATGCTAAAACTCATCCCCAAGAAATCCACCCCATTACTTTTCGCGGTGGTGACTGTAGTGGCATATGGTCTGCTGCTCCCGCTGACAGGTTTTTATTGGGATGATTGGCCTTTTGCATGGATCGCAAATTTTCTTGGTCCCGCAGAATTCAACCCGGCTTTCGCGCCTTTTCGCCCATTTCTCGGTCCCATTTTTTATTTCACCACAAGTTTAATTCCACCCGTGCCGCTTTACTGGCAAATCTTTGCGCTGGTCATTCGCTTCATCATCGGACTCAGCGCCTGGTGGATGTTCAAACAGATCTGGCCCGCTCAACCCCGGATCGGATTGATCGCCGCACTCCTCATCCTGGTTTTTCCCGGTTATAGCCAACATTGGGTGGCGTTGACGCACATCAATCAGGAACTGATCCCGTTTATTTTTTATCTGCTTTCATTTGGTTTTACCTTTAAAGCGCTGCGCGCGGAAAAACCCCTTCCCTATTCAGTCATCGCCTTGCTCCTGCAACTCTGCGGCATCTTTCCAACAGAATATTTTTTTGGGCTTGAGGGATTGCGTTTCCTTTTTCTTCTTTCCATCTTTCAAGGAAATTCCATTGAGCGATACAAAAAGACCATGAAAGTCTGGTGGCCTTACCTCACCGTCTGGATGCTCAACGCCGCATGGCTGGTTTACTATTACAAATTCGGTCCCTACAACTCATACGAAGTCATAGTTGCACAGTCGCCCAATCTTGTTTATTTTTTGACAGAAGCGCTGGATGCGCTTTGGAAAGCAGGCTTCTACATCTGGGCACAAGTGCTCGTTTTGACGTTCCGCTCTCTGCCCGCTCCCGCTTCTCTCTTAACCCTCGGCCTGATTGCAATTTCATTGGCATGGCTCACGCCTTATCTTCTCCGCTTCGCGCAAACAGAAGAAAGCAATGAAAAGTCACGTTTCGCGTCCATTTCATTGATCCTCATCGGCGTCATTGGCATATTGCTCGGCAGGCTGCCGTCCCTTGCCGCAGGTCTTCCGCTGACATTGCAATCATCGTTTGACCGGTTGATGGTCTCCATGATGATCGGCGGAAGTTTACTCACGCTCGGGATGGTGGAACTTCTGATCAAGAACCAGCGCATTAAGATATACGTCTTCGCCCTGCTTATCTCCCTCGGCATCGGACAGCAATTCTTCAACGCAAACATCTTCCGCAGGGATTGGGAAAAGCAAGGGGAAATCTACTGGCAAATGGCCTGGCGCATGCCTGCATTGGAACCGAATACTGTCCTGCTCACCCATCAAATGCCAATTGATTATGAGACCGATCTCTCGTTCACAGCGCCAATCAATTGGATCTACGCGCCTGACTACGCGCGTCCTCAATATACCCGCTCAGACCTTCCTTATATTCTGCTTTACACTGAAAAACGGTTGGGCGGTGCGACCCTGCCCGCGCTTGAACCAGATATTGAGATCACATATCCATACCGCACCGTCAACTTCCGCAGTTCCACGTCAAATGCGCTGGTGATCTACATGCCGCAAAACGGATGCCTGCGCGTGCTGGACCCGGCGCGCGGCGACGAGGAAATTTATGCCAACCTGCCAGACGAGCTGACAAAAGCAATCCCGCTCTCCAATCCAGCGCGCATCATCCTGGACACAGATACTCCAGCCGCACCGATTTTCTTTACAGAGCCAGCGCATGAATGGTGCTACTTCTTTGCAAAAGCAGAAATTGCCCGGCAAACTGGAAACTCTAAAAGCGTTGTATCACTTGGGAATGAAGCCATTTCGTCAGGCTTTAAACCGGAAGACCAGAACGAATGGCTTGTATTTATTGAGGCCTACGCCCTGACAGGCGATTTTAAAACTGCCGAAGATCTGTCCATTGCCGTGCTGGCTGAGGATGCGCGGATGCGCCGAGGCTTGTGTACGGTTTGGAAACAGGTGCTGGCCAACCGTTCAGGGGGAAGCGCAGGGCTGATCGAGTCCATCATTTTATCTTTTAATTGCAACCCATGATGAATGGCTTGACGCATTAAACGTGATGTGCTACCATCTCTTGTTGATAATATTGAAAGAGGAGAATCTATGAGCAACAAACAACGCGGCTTGCTGGTGATCTTCATTTTTTTGGTTTCAACGATGTTGATTTCCGCCTGCACACAATCCCTATCTTCCGCACCGGCCGCAACGCCGACCTTGATCCCGACCGGGTTATTCGTTTCGCCGTTCCCTTCCGTTGAAAATCCAATGGCAATGATCGAGCAATTTGCCAAGCAGACCGCCTCGGCGCAAACCACTGTAGCTGGTGGAGGCACGCCCGGCACACCGCAGGCAGCCACAACTGGCACGGTCATTACATCGCAAGCGGTTGGCACCGATACGCCTGCTCCTGTGATTGGAACTCCAGGCACACCAACCAATACTATTAGCACGCCCACCAATGCTGCTTTAGCGGCCGCTACATCAATCCCCCCCGGTGTACGTCCCGCCACTTATACCTTGCAATCCGGCGAACATCCTTATTGCATCGCCCGCCGCTTTAATGTGGACCCGGATGCTTTGCTTACGCTCAGCGGTTTGACCAGTGCGCAGGCAAATAGTCTGGAAACTGGAACGGTTTTGAAAATACCTCAAAGCGGTGCATTTCCCGGAGATCGCGCTCTTGTGGCTCACCCAGCGAACTATATTGTTGCATCAGGGGATGAAACAATGAACAGTATCGCCTGCAAATACGGCGATGTTGACCCTGCGGCAATTGCTTCTGCAAACAGCCTGTCAGTCTCAGCAAAATTGACCGCTGGGCAAACATTGAAAATACCTTAGAGCGATATCAAAAAGTCCAGGCAAATGCCTGGGCTTTTTTTATGAAAGGAACCATTATGCCTTTTGAACTTATTAAATCAGAACCGCTCTTTCAAGGACGGGCATTCAAAATCCGCCGCGACTATCTCAAAGCCCCGGATGGCCGCGAAACAAAATTTGACATTGTTGAACACGGCGGTTCGGTGATCATCGTCCCCATGGATAATGAAGGTAATGTACTTTTTGTGCGTCAATACCGCCACGCGGCAGGCATGGATTTGCTCGAACTACCCGCAGGCACTCGCGACGGCGACGAGCCGTTTGAAGAGTGCGCCGCGCGTGAGATCCGTGAAGAGACAGGCATGGAAGCAGGCACGCTTAAGAAAGTTGGCGAGTTTTATCTTGCGCCCGGATATTCCACTGAATTCATGGGGGTATTTCTTGCAACGGATTTGAAGCCTAATCCGCTCGAGGCAGATGATGATGAATTTCTGAAATTGGAAAAAATCCCTCTAAAAGAAGTCATCGCAATGGCCGAACGCGGCGAGATGCCGGATGCCAAGTCGCTGGCGGCGTTGCTGCTGGCAAGACCGTATTTGGAAAAATTGACATAATCATATAAACAGAAAACTGAAACGCCTCAAAAATTGGGGTGTTTTTTTATTCCTACAATTCTTGTCCACAATATGACAACAGGCATGAAGATTTAAGCCGATAATAACTAACCTTCAATGGGTAACGGAGATACACTTGTACCTTGAAGAAATAATCAGGTCACAAACCTGTTCGCTAAGGAGCAATAATGAAACGACCAGTAGTTACAATTGACGGCAACGAAGCCACAGCATCCGTCGCGCATCGCCTCAGCGAGGTGATCGCCATTTATCCCATCACCCCTTCCTCAGCCATGGGTGAATTCGCAGACGAGTGGACCTCAAAGGGCAGAAAGAATCTTTGGGGAACAGTTCCCGCAGTGATCGAAATGCAATCAGAAGGCGGCGCGGCTGGCGCGGTGCATGGGGCGCTGCAAACGGGCGCACTCACCACCACATTCACAGCCTCGCAAGGTTTGTTATTAATGATCCCCAACATGTACAAGATCGCGGGCGAACTCACCAGCACAGTCTTTCATGTTGCGGCGCGTTCGCTTGCGGCGCAGGGCCTCTCCATTTTCGGCGACCATCAAGATGTGATGGCTGTCCGCCAGACGGGCTGGGCGCTGCTCGGCTCCGCTTCTGTGCAGGAGGCGCACGATTTCGCCGCCATCGCGCAGACCTCCACGCTCAAAAGCCGCATCCCCTTCATTCATTTCTTTGACGGATTTAGGACTTCGCACGAAGTCGCCAAGATCTTCCAAATTACGGATGAAGAACTGCGCCTCCTTCTTGACGAGGACCTGGTGCGCGCGCATCGAGCAAGAGGACTTAACCCTGAGCATCCCGTCCTGCGCGGCACCGCCCAGAATCCCGATGTCTACTTCCAGGCGCGTGAGACGGTCAACCCGTTCTACACCGCCACTCCTGGCATTGTGCAAGAGATGATGGACGCCTTCGCCAAAGTCACTGGCAGACATTACAACTTGTTTGATTATGTCGGTCACCCTGAGGCGGAACGCGTGGTCGTCATCATGGGTTCAGGCGCAGATACAGCCGAAGCAACTGTGAACTATCTCGTGGAAAAAGGCGAGAAAGTTGGCGTGTTGAAAGTGCGCTTGTATCGTCCATTTTCGGTGGATTACTTCAACAAATCATTACCCAAATCAGTGAAGGGTATTGCGGTTTTAGATCGCACAAAAGAACCAGGTTCAATGGGTGAGCCGCTTTATATGGATGTGGTAAATGCTTTGGTTGAAGGTTCCAAGTTGAAAGTTGAAGGAAAACCTGCAACCCTTCGACAGGCTCAGGGCAACGCCTTCCAACCTT